>Ga0265780_10001012_pt1 | contig 41297 bp, 39 predicted proteins | sample P1T30metagenome_FD_192432 | JGI IMG/M metagenome (GOLD analysis project Ga0265780, IMG submission 192432) | Plant litter microbial communities from East Loma Ridge, Irvine, California - P1 T30 | ecosystem: Environmental > Terrestrial > Plant litter > Unclassified | place: USA: California...
ATATCGGCGTTGATAGGAGGATGTTGGTGAATAGGCAAAGAAGGCTGAAGATGTATCGGTGCTGGATGCAGGCTGTGTTCCGCAAGCCGGGGCAGGACAGCCAGGTCGCGACAAGTACACTGCGGCAAGAGAAGCAAGAAGAAGGTGAAGGCGACGCTGCTGAAGAAGAGGCGTGAGGTGGAAATGGATAGGAAAGCAATGATACCCTCACCAAGAGAATGGCCGCGCAGCTGGGGCAGTGGATATATAACAATGAATTGCTAAACTCTTGAACGCCGGCGATGCGCCTAATGCTATGATACGAATACTTTTCCTCTCATCTCCCTACATCGTCTGCCCCTCAAAGTAGGGTCTAAACCTCGGCTCGCCCTCCAGTCCACACTCCAAGACACACTGATAGCACCCCATAAGGAGCTGCGGAAACTTGATAGTCCAGTAACTCAGATACCCATCGGGCAACGGTCCCACTTTCGCCTTGACAACCTCATCCATATCCTCGTAGTGGTTCTTCTTGTTTCTTAACGCCCTCAAAAGATCCAACATCCTGTCGCCCGTGTACTTGCGCTGCTTGCCAAGACTGTTAATGAAGGCTGTGTCGAGCTTGCCCAAGAAGTTTCTCTTAGAATCCAGGACTTCGTAGCTGTACTCTTCCAAGATAGAGAGGTGTTCGGAAGGTGGGTCGCGTGGTTCACGCTCCCAGTGGTCGGAACAGTCGCAGAGGAAGTTGAGACGCTTCTCGGCAGACCAGAAGAAAGGGTGGTTCATGACTTGGACAGCAGTGGGTCGGTCTTCAGGGCGGGTCTTGAGCATCCACTGGATGAGGTGGTAGGGCTCTTCCGAGTCAGCGCCGAGACGTAGTTGCTTGAGGTTGGCCTTTTCTTTCTTGATGTTGTACTCGCGGATCTGCATCCAACCTTCGTCGTCATCATAGGGATGGCAGCCGCCGGTCAGGACGTAGAAGAAGACGCAGCCAAGCGAGAAGATATCGACAGCGCGCTTCACTCCTTGTGCGACAGGGTCTGTCGAGCTTGAAGAGTCACGGGACATGCCATTCGAGCTGCCATTGTTCATCAGCTCCTTAGGCTGTGAGATGAGCTCTGGTGCCTTCCATCCGACAGTGCCCGCATTACCAGTTGTCCCAATGAGAGTGCTGACGTTGTCAGGGAGTGTTTTACACAGCCCAAAGTCAGAGATGACTAGTCGTGGGCAGTTTGTCTGGTTCCTTGATGGATAGGCAATAAGAATGTTTTGGGGCTTGATATCGCGATGAATGATCCTCAGGCTGTGGAGATGATTCAGTCCATACGCCAGTTGATACAGGACGCGGGGAATGTTGCGGCTGATTTCCAGGGAGAGCTTTTGCTGGGCTTCGGAGAGCTCCTCACCAGGCCTGCCGTCCCTGTAAAGATCGAAGAGACTGGCTTGACAAAGCTCGACCGCAATGTACAAGAAGTTCTCGTCCTTCTCGTCGTCGAAGTAGCGGATGACGTTCGGGTGTAGGTCACTTTCTTGTAAAAGCTTAACCTCTTGCTCAGCCAGGCCAAAGTACTGAGGCAACATTCGTTTAATGGCCACCTCACGTTCATTCCACTTCCCTTCGAAGACAAAAGTGCCTCCGCTGCCGTTGCCAAGAAGACGGTCTTGGTCGATGGTCAATTTGCCGATGCGCTTGATGTTGGTAACATCCTGCATGTCGTCGCCGTTCAGAGTCATCTCATCAGGATGCAAGCTGGGCGACGGATCAAGCTGCTTGGCAGCGTCAACAATACGGCCCAGCTCTTCTTCATCCTTTTGCTGGTTCTTGTTCAGCTTGCGTCCACCACGCTTGCCACGATGCGTCTTCTTTTTCTTGGGTGTGCCAGGCGTTGCGGATGGATCCTGTGCGCCGTTCTCACCTCCTTCCATATTGGAAGAAGATTCCGAGTTGGAATTGGTCATCGCAAGTGTCGAGTCTTGGCTCGGGGATCCTTGCTCAGCGGTCGTTGTTCTAGATAGGGGCGACATATCGTCCTCCTCATCTTCGGGAATGTTGAACGATACCACCTTCTTCTCCTTGATCTCTGGCTCGAAAGCCGGGAGAAGTTGAGGATTCTCTGGCAAAGTTTCAGTGCTCTGCTCAATGGGCTGCTCTGGTGCGGCAACATCTTCAATCTTTTCAGCCTCCTCTGCTTCTTTCGTGGGTGTCACTTTCGGCTGCGATGGCACGGTAATTGGCGGAAAGGAGTTGGCCTTGCTCGCCTGTTTCAGGTTTGAGGTCAAACTGGCCAAGTAGTCCCAGTAGGGTGCAAGCCGCCCGGGTCCTTTCCATTTTCCGAAAGAAATGAACATGATCATGAGAATGCAAATGCCCGCCAGCTCCTTGTTGCCAAATGTATAGGGTTGTGCGTGTATTGATGGCTCAGGTGGCGGGTCGATCGTGGGTCGCTCCATGGGCGATGATGTTGGTGGAATTGACACGACCTGCCCATTCTCAATCTCGTACTGGGTAGGAGCAGCAATTGCTTGAAACCTCGAAGAGGGATTCACGCGATCCAAGACGTGTACTCCGACCAAGGTCTTTTCATCAGCTGGGAGCGAAGGCGTAGAGGAGCCCCAGTATTGCATCTCATTCTCATTGTAGCAAGCTGCTGTTGGGGCACCGTCGGTGACAGCCGGGTAGCTGATTTCGGACAGAGCATACCATGCTCCCGACTCGGTAGTGTTAAGCCATACCTGATTGGCCTTTTCTTCTACCACCTTGGGTCCTGCAGGCTGTGGCAGGAGTACCAGGGGCGCCTTTGCGCTGTCGTCATTGGCAGGTCGAGCGACGTCGAATACGCGTGCTACTGGGTATGGCAGGTGCTGGTGGAAAAGAGGGCGTTGAGCGGGTCGCGGGCGCTTGTGATCGTATGAGAAGACTTCACCGTTGAATCTGCCGTAGATGTACTGCTCGTCCATGGTGCGCGTGTACTGGGACTTGAGGTCGATGTCTCGACTGTTGGCGGCCCATTCGGCATACTTGATGGTGCACACATGCTCATTCGTCTTCTTGTTGTGTATGATGATGGTGTACTCGGTCTGGCCGATTTCGAATGTCCCGCGGCAGTCTCGCTCGTTGAAGACATTCTTGATGGGAGACGCGCAACTGTCGTCGCTCTTCCCGAAGGTGCCGCTCGGACTGAAGCTCTGCTTGACGATGCCCGAGGCTGCGTCCACGTTGAGCATAAAGGTCCGCTTCTCAACGTTATATACGACGGGCAGCTCCGGGTCATCACTCGCGTACGGGGCAATGTCGGTCAGTTGCTTGACAGTCAGACCCAGGCTCTGGAGCACGGGGTACGGTCCAGGCAAGAGCACGTAGAGGGCGCCTTCCTCTCTGGGCTCGACGATCCAGACAAAAGGCTGGTCCTGGAGGCTGACGCGGCCCTCGGAGACGTTGTAGATGGTCTCCAACATGGGCTTTCCGGCGATCTCCCAAATCTCTTCTCCGTTGTATCGGTCGCGTGCGTGGATGTGGCCGTCGACGGTCGCCAAGAGAACAAAGTCCTCAACTTCCCAGTCACTGAGCGAGCGCGCACTCGGGGCGAGGACTCCCGAGGCAGCGCCCGCTCCGTGACGGGCTCTGACAGCACTGATGGCTGGAGCAGATGAGACTTTGGTTGCTACGGCGCGCTCATTCTGGGCGAGGATGGGCGTGTATTGCTGACGGCGCTCGGCGTCAGACACGCTGCCATCGCGGCTGGGCTTGTGGTGGTGTGGTGGTAGGATGCGGGCATGCTCCACGCGGGCCCCCGCGCTGGGGGACTTGTTGCGGGCGTGGTGCTCTAGAGGCTGCTGCTGCTGAGCGGCCACGAGAAGCGAGGGGAAGAATAGCAGGGCGAGGATGGTGAGCGCCGGGCCAGCGCCAGGCGGCCGGCGCGGACGCGGCATTTCGGGCGAGTGCGTCGTCTAGGTGGAAGCCTGGGGCAGGCGAGACGCGGAGGAGAGATGGATCATGGACAGGAAGCGATGGCGGAGGTGTCGAGAGAGTGAGTGAAGCAGGTCAGCGGCGGTGATTTTGACCTGGTCGCTCGATATTAACGGGTGGGGGATTAGCTGAGCGTGGGCCTGGGGGCGCGGCCCGTCGTTCTAACTGGATTCTGACACGCTCGTTGCAGTCGGTTTCCCTTGAAATAGACCCCTGCTTGGCGTGCGCAATGGTGGCTGATGCCGCGCAGGTACACGTACAGGAACAAATGCTGAAGATAGAGAAGCGAGGGGCTGTGGTGCAGTTATGGCCGCCGCAGACCTGCAGCAGAGACTTTCGGTCGTCCCTGATAGACTTTCTGTCGTCCCTGATAGACTTTCGGTCGTCCCTGATAGACTTTCTGGATAGACTTTCTGTCAGCCCTCTTGTGCGACCGTTCGGCGGCACCATGCATCTGCATCGTTCCTTCCTTTGACAGGGAGCTACTCGCACACGCGACTGCAGGTACGCTGTATACACTGCCCTTACAGCAGTGCGTCGGCTCCCTACGGCCTCGGCCCAAGCCCGTGCGAATCGCATGTGTACTTACTTCTCAACACTGACTGTGCCCGTTGCCGTGTACCAACATCGCGGTATAAGCCTTACGCCCTGCTCCAGCCATCTTCTTGCCCTCGCCGCGGACCATCACATCGCCCACCAGCACCAGGTCCGTCGCTGTTCTACTCCTAGTTCTAGACATTCAGGCAAAAGAGGAAGTCTGCTCCATGGCGTGCCACCCTCATGCGCCCTCCCTCCCTCCGTGCTGTGTCGCGTGTCGTGCAAGTGGCGACAGGGCAATCTATCGGAGCGACGCCGTCTCAATCGGGCCATATTCTCCTAGAAGACGCTCGAACATCGTGGAAAATCTGCTCCTCAAACAACACCTGCAGTACATGAAACATAGCATGGTCGGCGTTATTCCTCGCTAGGCCGATCGTTGAAACTTGAAACTGTTCGTACGGGGGTGTGATACAGAAGTGGGCTTCATCTGAGAACTCATCGTTTGCTTGTGTTAGTCACGACATCAGCACCATCAGCACAGCCTGCAATGTTGTCATTGGCATTTGATGTGCTATATTGCTATGCAGCTAACAAAACCTCGATTCGCGTGTGCCGTGGTTACTTTTCGTAGCGAGACTCACGATCCGGTTCAACATTTGCTCAACATCCGTTGCATGTCAAATGCGTCTTCTCGGCTCTCTTTGACTGCATTAGGTCGTTATATGGTAGCACAGTGTTGGTACCAGAGGCAAGTCTTGGTTGTTCATCGACATCGTGTCCGACCTAACATTGCCTCCTGCCAAACCGACACCTGGCGTCCTTACTTTGATGTTTCCCGCTTACATGCGGTCGCGTCTTCTGGGAGCGCTGCGGATGATGTTGTCTACCCGCAAAAGCAACTACACGACATTAGTAAGCATACTCCATTTGCTCAGTGAATAACTTACCTCAGCGGCTTCTGATGCCGACGAGACCACCGCACGCTTGAGCTTGTAGCTCTCAATGACGCCTAGCTCCCTCATGTCCGTGATACCACCGCCGGGTGTAAGGAGGTCCAGTCCTGAGCTGGTAAGACCCGAGTACACTGCCTTTCGGAGGCGGGTAACTAGATCGCTTGAGTCGAATCCTGCATTGTCGGCCAGAATTGTGGGTAGTTGCTGGAGTGCCTTGGAGAAGGACTCGACCGCGATGGCCTTCTTGCCAGCCACGTTCTGCGCAGCCTCCGCGACAGCCTTTGCCATGTTCATCTCGGCACATCCACCACCGAGCGTGGTGCGCGGCTCCTTGACTGTCTGTGATAGGACAGCGAGAGCATCGTGGAGAGAGCGCTCTGCTTCGTCGAGGAGCTGCTCGGTCGCGCCACGAAGGACGATTGTGCATGCGCGGCCGGCCTTGACACCAGAGAACCTAATCAAAGTGTCCTCTCCAATGATGACTTCCTCGATCAAATCGCACTGGCCGATCTTAACGTTCTCTGGGTGGTCAAATGTCGAAGTGATCTCTCCGCCGGTGACCAACGCTAACCGCTCGACACCGTCAAAGTCTGCGTGCTCGATGGAGCAGATGCCGGCATCTGCAAAGAGCTGCTCTGGCCAGTTGTAGATGAGCTGTCGGTTGACGAAGCAGTTGATTCCGTGCGCCTTGATACGGTCGACCTTGGCCTTCATCTTTTCGCGCTCTGCCTTCTCCAACTCAGCCAGCTTGCCGGTCGAGTCAACCTTTACTCGTGCGCCAAAGATCTTGATCTTATCCGTATCCATGGCTGTGTTTGCAACCAGGATCTTCGCGTTCTCTATCCGCTTCGGCTGGTTCACACCGAACTTCTTGTCCAAAATGAAACCCTCGTCCAGGTAAGAGTCCTTGAGCTTGCCTCCTGCCTTCTTGATGATCTGGATGTGCGTAAGGTCGGTCGAGCCTCCGAGCTTCAACACGGCGTCGACGGCAAGCTTTGCGAATTTTTGTCGGTCTTGGGAAAGCACCTTAGAGCTTAAGGTTGTGCGGGCAATCGCTTCCAGGTCTTGCCTGAAAGCAGTCTCATCCTGGCTGTGGTCCACTGCAATCTTCTCTAGAGCCTTCAGCGCCGCCACGCTTGCTATCCTGTATCCTTCAATGATGGTCTGGGGGTGGATCTTCTGGTCTACAAGCTTCTCTGCCTCGCGGAGGAGCTCGGCGGCAAGGACGGTGACCGATGTGGTCCCGTCACCGACTTCGTCGTCCTGCACTTTTGAGATGTTGACAAGCACTTTGGCGGCCGCGTTGTCGAGAGCAATGGCTTTCAGGATCGTGGCGCCGTCGTTGGTTACCATAATTTCGCCAGTGGAGCTGCCAAACATGTCAGCGGTGGCCCAAACAGAAGGGGGTGTGGCAAGCGTACGCCGATTGTAATATCTTGTCCATGCCCTTGGGGCCCAGGGTGCTCTTGACCAAGTCGCCAACGGCGATGGCGCCTACGAAGGCTGAGAGACGCGCATTCTCGCCCTTCTCCTCCGTTACGTCCTCCGCAAAGATCTGTGTGGGGTTGTTGTATGACTGAGCACGTGTTAGCAATAGCCCGCCTCAAAAATGTGATAGTACACATACCATCTTGGAAACAATCTGTTGCCGGTGTGGAAACAGAGGGGTATCTCAGAAGATGTGGGGTTGTAGCTGCGGTGCCTGGACGCGACTTTTTTGAAGCTGTCCCGCGCGGAAGTGCTTACCGAAGTTTTGCCGATGGGGCTCTTTGCTGCCTCAACTACTTTCTCACTCCACAGTTGCTATCTCGTATCTAAATTCTTGAGCGCCATTGCTATACCTCCGGCGCTCCCTCGAAAATAATAAGAATAATCACTGTCGCCTAAAATGGTCAAGCGACAAGCGCTAGAGCCTCTTGAAGATGTTTACGACGCGCCATCACCAGCTTCAAAACGCGCAAGAGTCGACGACGAAGAGATGGACAGCCCTGAGCCGAATGGAACCGCAACCAATGGACACATGATACCCTCGCGACTCAAAGACGAAAACAAAATCGACATTGCAGGCGCAGAGCATGCGGAGCTTGAAGAGGCCGGCGCATTGGATGATGAAGACGACAACGAGCCCGCGATCGCTGCGCCGAAGCGTCAGACTGCGCCAGAAGCAGGATACACCGATCTGTACCTCGACACCATAAACCGCAAGGTGCTCGACTTTGACTTTGAGAAACTGTGCTCCGTCACGCTATCGAACATCAATGTATACGCTTGTCTCGTCTGCGGGAAATACTACCAAGGTCGAGGTCCAAAGTCGCAAGCATACTTCCATGCGCTGGAAGAGGGTCATCACGTATATGTCAACATGGAGACGAAGAAAGTCTTCGTGCTGCCCGAAGGCTACGAGGTCCAGTCGAAGTCGCTGGACGATCTCAAGTTCGTCGTGGACCCAAGGATGAGCAAGGCAGAGGTTGCGCGGCTGGACAAGGAGCCAAAGGTGTCGTGGGATCTATCGAATCGAGAATACATACCTGGATTCGTGGGTATGAACAACATCAAGGCAAACGACTACTTCAACGTAGTAATACAGGCATTGTCACATGTCGTGCCATTGCGGAACTACTTCATGTTAGAGGATCTTTCAAGTCGACCGCAAATAGCGCAGCGGTTCAGCACTCTAGTCCGCAAGATTTGGAATCCGCGAGCATTCAAGACACACGTCTCACCGCACGAGCTGCTTCAAGAAGTTGCGCTGCGATCCTCAAAGCGCTTCAACTTGACCGACCAGGCCGACCCCGTTGACTTCATCTCCTGGTTCCTCAACCATCTCCATCTCGCCGTCGGCGGCTCAAAATCCAAACCCGGCTCCTCCATCGTCCAGAAAGTCTTCCAAGGCTCCCTGAAAATCGAATCGCAAGAAATCACCGCCCGCGCCGACGCAGGCGACCGCCTCCGCTTCGAAGACGCCGCCGTGAAAACCGAAATCTCGAAATTCCTCGTCCTCACCCTCGACCTGCCCGCGGCTCCACTCTTCCAAGACGCGCTGGAAAAGAACATTATCCCACAAGTCCCCCTGACCACCATACTCGGCAAGTACGACGGGATGCGTCCACAAGAGAAGATGAAGAACCGCGTGCGCTACCGCCTCCTACACCCTCTGCCCCCCTACCTCCTCTTCAACATCAAGCGCTTCAGCAAGAACAAATTCGTCTCGGAGCGCAACCCCACCATCGTCACATTCCCGACCGTCAGCCTCGACATGTCGCCGTACGTCGAGCCGAATCCGAAAGAATACCCGCCCGGCGAGCCGATATGGTACGACCTCGTCGCCAACATCACGCACGAGGCGGTCAAGAAGAAGGATGACAGTGTTGAAGGCGAGCAGGAAAGTAAGGTTTGGAGAGTGCAGTTGAAGGATCGCGCGAGAGATGAGTGGTATGGGATTCAGGACTTGTTTGTGGAGAAGGAGAGGGGCGAGACGCTGTTTACTAAGGAGGCGTATGTCATGGTTTGGGAGAGGCGGAGGGGCCAGGGGAGTGCAAAGGGGAAGGGCAAGGCGTGATGTAATGTGTAAGAATATGACGTGCAGATGCATGTTTGGATATTTAGGTATACCTTCAAAACTGTAACACTGGCATCCATGGGCGTTGGTAAATACTTCGGGGGAGAAACACTCCATATCTCACGGTATATTTGGAGCACTTTACGTGCATCTACGGGACGAATACCATCGCTTCTTGCAAGACCCGGTAGCATTTCCACACACCCGAGATCTATATCTAACTCTCCAAAAAAACCATGCCAATTCAAAACAACCCGCACAATTCAACGTTCCAGGAAAATAGCATGCAAGAACAATGCTTTGTGTGTCAAACTTTCTACCCAGACTAGCCTACTCCTCATCATCACCACATAATCCCCTTCCAGTCAAAACTCCCATCGATGCTCCTCCACCTCCTCGCCTCCTCCTTGCCCACCATCGCATCCCACCCCAGCATAACCCCCAGCACCCTACAGGTCGTGCTACTCACCGTACAAACCACCGTATCCGCTTTCCCCAACACCGCCAGATCCAGCAGATACGCCCTCCCCACCAGCTCCCTCAATCCCATGGCGTCCTTGGTAACTTCTCCCTCATGGCTGTTTGCCAGCGCATTGCTCCCGGCCTGGCCGAGGCTGAAAAACACGTCTTTGTAGAAGCCGCCCTCCCAGCCGGTGATCTCGTCGAGATACGGGTGTTTACTAGCCGACGCAGCCTCGAGCGCAGCCTTGGTAGCGAGCACGATGCGGTCCTGCGCGCGGACAGAGTTGGGGCCGATCTCCGGGGACGTGTAGACGAGGGGGTCGTCAGAGGCGAGGATCATTTTCGAGGGCGTGTGGCGCGCGAACAAGGCCTCGCTGTCACTGTCGCGTTGGGATGGCGGACTCCCCGCGCCGTTCTCGATTAGGTCGATGTAGATGTCGCGCGCCGTGTCGACGTAGCGCGATAGCGGGATGTAGTCTTTTTGGTACTGGTATTCCATGGGGTGTTTGTCGCCGTGCCGCACGTGGATGCCAATGGATATCCCCCCGTGCTGCTTGATGTCGCCGTAGAGTTCGAGCGCGCGCGAGAGCACGTATTTGGCGTCGTCGCCTTTGAGCTTGAACAGCGCTTCGTAGCCGGTGCGCAGCAGCGCGAAGATCTTGTGTTGCCGCTCGATGCGCATTTTGCGCGCGTCTTCGTATTCTTCGTTGAAGGCGTGGCCGAAGGTGGACTTGACGGTTGCGTGCGAGACGACGAGGTGGCGGGCGGTGTGTGGGCAAGGGACGATGTGGGATACCGGGGGCGGCGCGCAGTTGGTGGACGGAGGGGGTTGGAAGTAGGTTGAGTATTTGCCGTAGGGCCTGGGAGGGTTATTGGTATGTGGGATTCGTCATGTATAGATTGGACTTACCAGCGAGTGTCGTCGATGAAGAAAGACCGGTTCTCGGCTTTGGCTAGACCGTACGACATCCATAGACGCATCAACGTGTTACCGAAGCCTGCGTCGTCTGTCTCCATAACATATGTCAAGGACTTGTCACAGACCTTCTGTCCAGACGTCGAGAAGCCATCTACAATCGACTCGTCCTCCACAAATCCCTTCGGCCTTCCGGTCTCTTTTGATGGTGGTAGTAGCAATTGCTGTTCTGCCTCCTGAACATCGACATAGTACTGGTCCTGCTGATAGTAGTTGAGCATGCGTTTGGCAATGTTCCCTGATTTCGCTTCTTGGCGAACGGATGATGCCAGCTCCATACACTGCTGGCACATATCGAGGTACTGTGCCGGCTTCAACGGAAAGTCCAGGTTCGACGGGATCGACACCGTCCACTTCATCTTCCCCTTTGTATCCTGAACCGCGACTGCTGAGGGCTCCTTGGGCAATGAGCTGCCTCCAACCATCTCCCACTCATGCTCATCGTCATAACTCACAGCTTGCTGCGAGTCCGAGTAAATCTGGCGAAGAACAATCCACAATAAGAATGCTACTCCACAGCACCCAACAAGTATCCTCTTCACGAGTCGAGAGTGTGATTGCTGTGTGGGTTTCTTGCCATGTCTCGGAACGAGTGAAGGGAGACTCGGGGATGCAGGTGGAGAGCGACCCGATAGCAGGCCACGTCGAGACGCAACCGTAGGCGACAGGAAAGCACCAGACGTCGCCGATTGCACAGATGGGCTAAGCTGTGAGTATGTGGCCGTCGACTCGATCGACAAGTTTGGATTCCTTCTTGCATGCATCTTGGACAGCTTCTTCGTCGCTTGACCGAGCATGTTGATGTTCGGAGGGCCGGAAACGAACTTCGGTCTTCCTTGCAGTGATCGGCAGCTTCGGGGCAGTTGTAGGCACAGGCGTTCGCGCCGTAAATGAGTATGTGGGTAAGGCTAGGAAAGAAGCTCCGGTCCAACACGAGTGACAACCTGTCCCTGCAGGTGTGCCGCGTAACGTTCAAAAAAGAGGGGACGAGGCAAACTTCAAGATGCCGTGCCGTCAAGGAGAGTAGCGAAATGAACAACAATCAACACAAGAAACAAGCAGAAGAGAATGTAAGTGTAGGAGAAAGGACGTCGAGCCTGCAGGCTATGAAGTCATGCCAGATGATAAGGGTCGGCGGCAACAGGTCAGAGAGAAATGGGAACTCTGCCGCAGGAACCACTTCAAAGCGTAACAAGTTTCAAGCGGCTGCCAAACGAACAGATGATCTCCCTCAAGGAGCCTAAGCTAACGAGTCGGCCGACAAATGGCACAGAATGCTGCGTCGTGAGTAGTGGGAAGTTCCAAATTGCGGATCGAACTGGTGAGATCTAAAAGTCAATGCGTTGCCCGGTGCGAAGCCTCATCCAGGAAGGAGATCAAGAAAAGCAGACGCGAAGTCCAGATTAAGGTCGGCTTGGCTAGGCATGCTGTCGCGGGTGCAAAGAAGGGCATCTCAGACGCTGTCGTGGCCCGGCTAGTCGTTTCATCATGGTGTAACAGTCTTGGATTAGACCATTCAGTGATCCGCGCTCATTTTAGGTCTGCGGCGACCATGGTCTGATCATTGGCTAGCGCCACGTCACATGGCTAATTTGGCAACGGTCGTCAGCGCCGAGGTCACTTGTTTAGATCTCCGCCTCAAATATACAGTAGTATGATATGCATGCACATAGGTTGGCTTATTCACTATTCATATGCTCTGGGGGCCGGCTAGTGCCAAGTCGAGTAAGCACAACATTCGGCATTTGGCGTACTAATACAGATATAGAAGCTGTGCTGCTACAGTGTCACTAAACAAGACACCTTGCAGGAAACGGGGTATCAGATGAAAGCCCTTCTCGGCAGACCGAAAGAAGAAAACGAAAGGAAAAATGCGCAAATGCCGTGTCCCTGCGATATATGTTGGCGCAGTAGTCCAGAGTAGGTAGATATAGGCAAGTTGCCCTGCGGTCCGATGATCCTGTATATCGAGAAATGCGCCCATTCCTGTCCGTTACGCCTGCGCTCCCTGCGCATTATGTGTGATCGAAATAATTGCGCCGCCGCGCTAACGACTCATCCTCATTACGTTAATATCGTGGGCTCTTCATGGATTCGGTTCTGCGGCGTAGTACGGACGATGTGTGTCGCCATGTACCACAATTGTGGCGCGGCTTCCATGTCTTTATGTGGGATGCTATCGACCCTCACTGACGGGCATCAAACTGCTTCTCCTTGCCGCCTTGTCCACTTTCATGCCGATCATCTCATCCAGCATACGTGTCATCTCTTCAATATTCTTGCTGCTTGCATTGCCCGCAATTGGTACGGGCAAGAATGGCTTGGGACTTATCGGCGAGGTCGGTGCCTTGGACGCAAAGCTGATGGTGCTGTGTTCGCTGTTGCGATTGAATGACGAGGTACGGCGACTGCCGGGAGATCCTTCACTGACAACCTCGTGCGCAGTTTCGCTCTTCTTGCGGGCCGAGGTGAGTGCGGCGATCATCCGCTCCTTGTCTTCCAGCTGGGCACGCAGGTTGGATATCTCAGAATCCTTCTCCGCAATGGTCGCAATCAGCCCACCGTCCTCGCTACCCCCAATCTTGTGTGACAGTGACATGGAAACTCGGGAGTGACTAGATCTCCTGGCGTGTAGCAAGCGCTTTTCCAGTGTAGCAATATAGCGATTTTTGTCTGCGATGTCTGCTTGCAATGAATGAATCTGCACACTTTGAGTAGCAAAGCCATCTCCATTCTCCCCTACAGAGTCATCTTCTTCAGAGCCATCTGCTTGGAGGGGTGTCGTTGTGCTATGCCGACCCGGCACTTCAAGAGTAGCATGACTTGCGGACGAGCGAAGGGACGATGGCCGCATGTCGACCTGGTTTCCAAGTACGGAACCACGCTGGAAGCTCATGGAGGAGAACGATCGGCCGTTATTAACACCGAGGGACTTCGAGCTGAGAATTAGCCGGTTGAGGTGCTCAATTCGCTCTTTCAGCGCTGTTCGTGCGAGTTGCATCTCCAGCATCTGTTCTTCATGGCGATGTTTGTCTGCAATCTCGCGTTCCTTCTCTTCCTCCAGGTCGCGCTTTAACTCATCCTCTTCCTCTTCTTTGGTCTCTTTGCCTTTGCTTTCCTCGAGCTGCTTCTTGAGGTCCTGGATCTCAAGCCGGTAACGGTCTAGTAGCGCGCGTCCTGCAGCATCGCCGCCTGCACCCAGCGAGTCATCGGCTTTCTTTGCGTGGCTAACAATATTGTTCTTTGCTCGAGATGCAAATTTGAGAGTGTTCAACGTCTCCAGTGTGTGGCTTGAAGCATGCGCAGCACTGCCACTCGCTCCAATTTGGATTGTGCATAAAATGCTGACCAGAGAATTTCCGGAAAGAGCAGGCTGGAGTAATCGGGTCAACTTGCTGTCTCTGTATGGCAAATGCTTGTCGCCCTTGCCCTTGTCCTTTTCGGCCTTCTCCTTGTCACTGGACAGCCGGGCAATGACAGTACCAAGGGTGAGTAAACTCTTGTTGATGTGCGATCCTTCCGTTCGCCTCTCCTTGTTATCGGCCGCCTTTTCAGAGCCGGCCAAGTCAATCAGGCTGAGTGTAGAAACTCGGACACCTCCAGGAACGATAGCAGATCGCTTGCTATTGGCCAGATTACCCGTGGGAGCTGGTGCACGCTCTCTGCTCTCAACAACGATTTGCACCACAGCGTGACTTCGGGAACTCCGCGCATTGAACTGTGTGCCCGCAACTCGTCTGGCATTGTCACCTCGAGCGATGACCCTCAAAAGCTGCGTTGGACTTTGCACGATTTCCTCTTTCAGTGGCGTCGCATAAACGCCGCGTTTGCTATCCTCGCGAAGCTTGATCTCCTCTTGTGGTCCAGGTAAGCCATTGGTGCCAGCGATTGGCCCAGCCAGCAAGTCATTGATCTTTTCGTTGTAGATTTCAAGGTAGCTCACTCTGAGAAGGAACTCTCGGTGTGGTGTTTCTCGGATGTAAGAAAAGATGTCTGTGATCGCCAATGGTATCACGCCAGGGTTTGTAGCAGTGCCTTGCATGGAAAAGGTCTTGCCGGTTCCAGTCATGCCGTAGGCGAACACGGTACCATGGTAACCCTCCATGACCCGTCGTACCAATCGCTTGGCAGCCGCGTCGTATACGCGAGCATTGTTGTCCTGGGTGTCGAAGACATTGTCTAACAGACGTGAGTTAGCTGCATGTATCGCACCTTGCGTAACAATGTGTGACCTCACCATAGTTGTATTCTCCGCCCTCGCGACCCTTGTATGAGATAAGAGCGTGCTTGTTGTTGACGTCCCACTCAAGCTCTTGCTTGCTGTCTTTTGCTCCAACGTCGGGCCGGACTCGCACACTGACAAGCACATTGCCTTTGCCGTCTTTTGGCAATTGGATGTTGTCGCCCTTGCCGTCCACTCGACCTCTGGCATCGTCCTCTGCCCCTTCCTCGAAAGTAGTGGCGCTCGTTGCGTAGGATCCCTGTGGAGACGAATTGCGGCTCTGTGGTGGTGAAGGTAGGCTGAGATGGGCTGTGTCGACTGGTACAGAATCTGCACCGGAGTTCAGAAGGCTAGGAGGGGATAAGGGCGATTTTGGCAGGAGGCCCCGCGCGCCCCCAATGTTCGACGTCCTCGGCTTTTTCAAGCTGCTATTCCTTGATGGTACCGAGGCTTTGGAGACGGCTGACAGCCGGCGATCGACTGATTCACCACCCAGAGTTGTGCTTGCGGACAGTGGACTGCCTGGCGCAGAGGATTTACCAGCACCATTGTGTCTGGGTGGCTGGGGAAATGCACCGATGCTGACAGTTTTCCGTAGGGACTTTCCTGGTGGTAGCGAACCTACGGGGCCCCCATCCGCAGTCAGCGTGGGGACTGACGGCGAGTTGCCATGCTTCGAGCCCGGTCGGTAGGGCAGTGCTGAAGAAGATACGGCGCGAATGGCGGACGGACTGGGGAGCGAGCTCGAACTGTTGCGCTGAGCGATGCCGATGTTGGAATGACGTGTTTTCGCTACCGGCAGCGAAGGCAGAGGCCCGGTGGGAGGTGCGATTGAGGGCCGCGACGGGCGAGGGAGCGAGTTGCCAGACATGATTGCTCCCAGGTGCAGACTGTGCGGTGACTGGGGCTGGCTTCGAGGGTGCAGAGTACGCGCGGGCGACCCAGCAGCCTTTCGTTCTTATGGGTCCCTATGGCTCCGGAATCATGTCCGTTGCACGTTCGCCCGTGTCGAAGACGAAACTCCCAAACTCGCAGGTTATGCGGGGGCGGACTCCCGGGATGCGTCGAACGATGTCTGGCTGTTGACCGGCTCCGCAGTGTCAGTGGTGCTGGGTGGGACCTTGGAGGCGGACACAAGCGCGTGGAGCGAGCGGAGACGCGATACCAGGTTTGAAGTCTGCTCGCCGTGCGCGAGGGGTGTGGCAGCGCTTGAAAGAGAGACACTGGGGCGTGGCGGAAGTGACAGTGCAGACGGCAGCCCTGACAGGTTTTCTGGGCCAGAGAACCTCGCGGGGGTACACAGTAAAAGGAGCGACACGCTGCCAAAGTGGTGATAGGTAGCCCAACAAGCGTCCGAGAGGGTGTAGGGGAGCACTCGAGCAGGGGCCGTATAGGTGTCTGACCACGGCGAACCGGCAAAGGCGCAATGGACGACGGCAAGCTGCAGCAGCAGCAGCACGAGCAACGAGAGCGAGTTGATGGCAAGGGCCCAGCACGAGCAGACACAAAAGCAACTTCACTGCGCACAGAGATACGGTAGCGATCAGACTACTGCTTCTTCGGCTTCATAAGGGGTCCGGGATATGCACACCCTTCTGCGTCTTCGCACCTGCCATCACACCCCATGCTGGCTCGTGCCCCTGCTTGGCGCTGCACAATCCCGCTCGCGTAGCCTCCGGCTATCCAGCCTCGCCAGGAAGACAGCAGCCTTCTGCACCGCCGTGCGCCAAGTGCCTCGCTTGTATTGCTTCGCGAAGAATATGCGACACTCTATCTCGCACGCAATTGCGCATCATAACAAGTAACCGAGCCAGGAATGCACAGGCTGCGGGGTCTTGCATCGTGCGCCAAAGCTTCCATATCATATCGCAACTCTCAATGCATACACAGTAACCCCTCGAACCATGTCGGCCGTTCCCTTGAACATGGTCCGTCGCACATGCGGAACTCGCTGTAATTTCCGAGTCACAACGCCACTGTCGATGATTGTTGGCCATGAATCTTCCATTGCCAATCACAGCAGCCGCACGCGCTGGGGGTAGTGAGGAGGCGCACGTGCCGTCGGCTGTCATCCGCTGCTAAGTCCACCAAGAACCAACGGTCTGAGCTATGTGTTGCTGAGACAATTGCGCGTGTAGCTGAGCCGTAGCGTGCGCGTGTAGCGCAAAACAGTCATCGAACCGTGTCCGCGGCGCATTGCTGGTTTGAGCAGCAGAAGCAGTGCGAGTATTCTGTGCACGGTTACACATTCCACGAGAAGGCCATCCTGGAAAGCGCCCTTCGGAACTTTACCAGTGCCACCCCAAGGCCTCTGCATAAATCTTCTGCCATTCCAGGAAGCGGGAACCACCCTCCCGCGCGGAAGGGCAGTGGGGAAGGCCTGGATTGCTGCTGCTGACAGCCATGTCGCACGTCCTCATAGAGTGCCCCACCCGAATAGGTTCTTTCCAACGTATACAGAAGCAGCGTACTGTACTCCCCACAGACTAAGATCCACGGCCAGATGGAGCATACCGCAGAGTGCAAGACGTGATGCTTGGATACCGACAGATCGCCAGCTCAACTCATGGAACCGAGGCAGCGGGACTACAACCCGGGAGAGATTTGCATCTCGACCGTTTCCAGCGAGATAGTGAGAGGCAACTAGTCGCAAAGCAACAATCTTGAAGGGCAGCACCGCCAGCCCAACGAGATGGGACTTCAGAATGTGGCTAATCTTGTCCGAGGCCTCCAGAGAGAGGTGGGAGACGCGGTGATGGGGACGACCGCGTGGAGCAAGGGCGTAGTCTCGTTGCGTCTGTGATGAAGCGAGAGCATCAGCGACTTCGGTGTGCGCAGACAGAATGTGTTGCGGAAGTCGCACCTCCATTTCAACCACATCTTCTCGACTAGTTATCCGAATTCTAGGGTCGTCGTCGTACTGTGGTTCCAATGCTAGAGGAGTCATCGGTGTTCTTGGACGATCAGTCTCGTCCACCGCTATGATGGACATGGCAAGGGCGTCCACTCCTGGGACTTCGGCATCGTCGAGACTTGGTGGTTGCCCGACAGTAAGGTCCAGTGGGGTGATATTGGCAACTGTGTTACCGGCTATATCGATAGTCTGTCCCTCTGCGAGCCTACGGGGTAGTGCAATCTCAGCCAGGTGGTCTGATTCAGTCTCTCCAAGCTTAGATGCTGTTCCCCAGCCTATTGCCATCATCATCCGTTCTATGACTGATCGAACCAAGGGCGGGGATTTTCTACGCAGGCCGAGCGCGGTCATGATCCTGTGCTTATCATCGGTGCTAGCACTGACAATATCTGGATTGTCAGGACAGATGACAGACGTGTCTACTGCCTCGTTGATCATGTCATAGACCCAGCGCTCTAGTAAATGCTCCCCACAGAGGACTAACATAGGGGAAGTGATGACGGCTTTTGCAAACTCTGTCAAGGATGCAGATGCATCATGATACACTGAAAATGGCCATAGAGGGGACGATGTTGAAAATGGATTCAGGGAACTCCGGTGCGGCAAGTATGGGAGAGCTGGAATGAGGCCCAGCCTTTGCAGAATTGCATGGTAGTAAAATGGATAGAAGAATCCTTCGAGAGCCAAGCGGAGCCTTGCAGAGTCAGCACAGACCTCGTGAATGCATCGACAAATGCTAACCCAGAACCCAAGATGTTCTTGGAAAGTCGGTATAGACTGCGCACTCTCGAACTTGCATGAGTCAAGTCGATCATGCGAGCGATTGGACGGTAGACGCTGGCATTATACACCACAGTTTGCGCGGACATGGCTGCGACCATTGTGGGCACGAAACTTGCATAGACAATCGAAGGACCTGAGATGGCATGCTCCAAGGCGACTATCTGTGCGAAAGGCATGGCATCGTGAAATCGGAAGGTCTAGATTGGTCAACGAGGCATCTTATTCTCAAAATGGTTGCGACTTACCAGGATTCTATCTCGAATGGTACCTATCCACCAAGTGCATAGATTCTGAGAGAGCGTGAAAGTCGCTCCGAGCACGAGGCCGATGGTGTCCTCGACGTCCAGCTCGTCCAGTCGCTCTTCATAAGAGCCAGGAAGACCATCGTCTGGCGACAGTCGCCTCTCGACGACTCCAACAGCAGCGAGGACATCGTTCTGGGCGTTTCTAGACTTCTTTCCATATTCGCGAGAGCGTGGGTTGATGGGATTGCCGCGTTCATCGTACAGTTGGACGTAGTTGTTGCCGTTGAAATCTTGATATACTTGGGGAAGATCTGCCTGGGAGGAGTCGAGTTGGATGTATTCGTCGGACTGCAGGATTTCTTCTGCAGGCTCGAATGCCGAGCGTCCCTGTGCTTGTTAGCTCTATGTGTATGGAGGGACTGGGATAGACCAACGAATGCGAGTTTCGCCAGATAGGCTTGACGGCCCATGTTTAGTGATGTATGAGCATTATGAGCGGAAGCGATAGTTGCCCTATATCAAGGGCTGTGCACGAGGAGAAGTGTGGTCGAATTGAGAGGACTTGAGCCGGAGCTGCAGCTTGACCGGGCGTGACTTCCCCAGACGTCAGCGCGCCTTCCCGCGTCGCATTGTTATCGATAAGAAAAGTTCCCAAAATTTCATCCGCGACTTTCAACACCACCAACCCAGCCGGACCTTCTGCATACAATGGCGCAAAGAGCAGCCGTGAAAACTACATATGAGGTTGGGCGCACGTTGCAGCCAATCTACTCTGGTGGGAGTCTGTCGCTGAGTGAAGATGGGCGCATTCTGGCAGCAAGCTTGGGCGAGGATGTACTTTTCACCGACCTCACCAATGGGAAGGAGCTAGGGAGGGTGGAAGGCGATGGCGAGGCCATTACTTCGTTGGCGTGTGAGTGTCTTCTTCGCATTCAAGGCGCGCTATCTGACTGAACAAGTAACGCCGTCCGCGTCGCATCTGATCATATGTTCGCGATCGCTGTCCATGCACATTTACTCTGTAGCTCCCTCAGACACCGACGAAGACATCCTTGATCTCGAACTCCTCCGGACGCTGCGACCACACACATCGCCTGTCGTAACCTTGGCTGTCGACCGCACCGGAACACTGGTCGCTACGGGTGGCGCAGATGGCATCGTGAAAGTCTGGGACATTCGCGCTGGGTACACGACGCATACCTTCCATGGGCACGGCGGCGTAGTTTCGGCTTTGCATTTCTTCGAGGTCGAAGTAGCTCAAGAGGACGCATCAGACAAGACCAAGAAGAGGAAGCGAAGCAAGTCGCAACAGGAAGAGACTCAGGCTGTGGCAGGCGCAGGGGAACACAGCATTGAGTTCCGGCTAGCAACCGGTGCTGAAGATGGCAAAATTCGCGTTTGGGATCTGCACAAGCGCAAAAGCGCTGCAGTCCTAGATTCCCATGTCTCGGTTGTGCGCTCGCTGCAATACTCTCCCAAAACACAGATGCTTGTTTCTGGAAGCAGAGACAAGACTCTCATCCTCTGGAGCGCGCATCGATGGAAGGCTTCCCGGACGATCACAGCTCTGGAAGGGATAGAAAGTGCGGGCTTCGTTGGTAGCGGCGACTATATCTACTCTGGTGGCGAGAACGGCTGCATAAGATTATGGTCGGTCGCCACTGGAAGCGAGATCACACAAGAGCAAGAGGCCGGGTTCGAAACGGATGCGATTGTTGATGTACTGCATCACGCTGCGTTGCCTTACCTCATCTCCGTACACGCAGACCAGGTCCTGAACTTTCATACCCTGCCAGAAGTCGAATTGTTTGATGCGAGCAACACTGTCGAGCCGCTACCTATCTTTCGACGCGTTTCCGGCACGCATGACGAAGTCATCGACATGGCATATGTTGGCCGGGACAAGTCGATGCTCGCTCTGAACACCAACTCAGAGGACATCCGAATAGTGACCCTCAGCGAATCCACTGTAGTGGGTGATGCGACCCAAGGACGATACTTTGGCGCAGATGTTGGATTGCTGAAGGGCCACGAGGATATCGTCATTTGCTTGGATGTGGACTGGTCGGGCCACTGGCTTGTGACAGGCGCGAAGGACAACACAGCACGGTTGTGGAGATTGGACCCCGAAAACGACTCATACACGTGTGCCACTGTTCTCACTGGTCATGCTGAATCCCTCGGGGCTATTGCATTGCCACACATTGTACCACAGGAGTCTTCAGCAGCATACTCGGACCCGCTATCACACCCCCCAGCGTATATTGTTACGGGATCGCAAGATCGGACAGTAAAGAGATGGGACGTCACGAAGGAACTAAAGCAGAAGCTACGAGCCAAGTATACACGTAAAGCACACGACAAGGACATCAACGCCATCGATATCGACCCGTCAGGCACACTTTTCGCATCAGCATCACAAGATCGCACAGTCAAGATATATTCTGCTACCGAGGGAGAAGCCATTGGTGTGCTCCGAGGCCATCGCCGCGGTGTGTGGACCGTCAAATTCGCGCCAAAGAATTCACAGGCACCCAACTCCGGCAGCAAAGGGCTAATAGCTACCGGAAGCGGAGATAAAACAGTCAAGATCTGGAGTCTGACAGACTACAGCTGTCTTCTGACCTTGGAGGGGCATTCTAACAGTGTCTTGAAGCTTGCCTGGCTACCTTACCGACCAGTCGATGCGAGAGACAAGCGAGGCCCGCAAGTCGCTTCGGCAGCTGGAGATGGCCTCGTCAAAGTCTGGGACTCAGAGTCTGGCGAGACCATGTCGACGCTCGACAACCACACCGATCGTGTATGGGCGCTAGTGTCACACCCTACTACAGGCGCACTAGTCTCGGGAGGTGGTGACAGTGTCATCACTTTCTGGCAAGACACGACGAGTGCAACGCTAGAGGCTGCGACAACCGCTGAAACGGAGCGTGTAGAGCTTGATCAGAAATTACAGAACTATGCTTATGCGGGCAACTATCGCGAGGCCATCGTTCTTGCGCTACAGATGGACCAGCCTGGCCGCTTGCTCTCGCTTTTCAAGAGTGTAATCGAGACCGAGAAGCCGGATGAGGGAAGCATGACTGGTCTTGCTGCTGTCGACGAAGTATTGGGCAACCTTGCAGACGAGCAGCTGTACAAGCTTCTCCTACGCCTGCGCGATTGGAACACCAATGTCCGAACCGCCCCCATTGCACAAAAGATTTTGTGGACAGTTGTCAAATCGTACCCAGCATCAAGATTGGCAGGCTTGAGACCCGCAGGCAAGGTTGGTGCAAAGGGCAGTTTGAAGGATGTCTTCGATGCCATCCGAGCGTACAGCGAGAGGCACTACAAGAGGGTAGAAGAGCTAGTCGACGAGAGCTACCTTCTCGACTTCACGCTCAGAGAGATGGATGAAGTTGGTGATGTCAAGGCCATCACAAATGGCACGTCACAAATAGGCCTCAACCGAGATGTGATCATGGTGGATTAAATGTTGGATCTACTGTACAAACAATACCCAGTTCTACGACGGCTCTCCAATGCCTTTTCTTTCTTCGTATGATCTATCTTTCGGACATCTGACCATCTCCACTCAACTGTCAAACATCTTCGTCGTACTAACATTGATCCGACTCCACGCCTTTCCCTTCCTCAGACTCTCCACAAACTTCCCCGGCCAATACGCATGATACAGCACCAAGAACGGCACCGGGTCCTGCATCGTGAACGTCCCATCTCTCCAATACACGAGATGATGTCCCAACGCCTTGGCCCCAGCAATTACTTCCTGCCATCCTCCCCACCCACTCAACGCATCCAGGACTGGCAAAATACCAAATTCTACCAGATCATGCCCGGCCCAGAAATAACTTCTCGGCGGCGCCGCAGGATACACCGGCGTCTCGATGTTATAATCCGTAATCGCATCTTTAAACACACTGAGATACGCATCTGCCATCTCCGGCGTGTCGTCGAATAACACCACAGCCGTATGTGCGCGCGGATTACTCTCGATCGGGTACAGCAGCACGTCGTCGTCATTTTCTACAAGGAAATCGAAACTCAAATGCCCTGTGAACGAGTCTCCGCCATCTTGCGCCACTTTCTCGGTGAACTTGAGCATTTCCTGCGAGAGGGTGGAATACGCGGGCAGCGGCTCGTAGTGCATGAGTAACTCGGAACTCGGGCAGGATGTGAACACCTTGACGTGTCCGCGTATGACGAGCGCGTGCGTGCAGTATTCCTTGCCCCGGATGAATTGCTGGAGTTGGAAGGGATTCGACGGCGAGATATTCAGCGCCTGGACATACTGCGTTGTGTCCTGCGCGCTGGGAAACGGCAGCGTCGTCATCATCGCCGCGCGCGCGCCATCATCCACACCAATCGGTTTCGCAAGAAACACCTTACTCTGACCATTCTTGCCGAGTAGGACGGCCAGTGCTTCGTCGGCGGACGTACAGCGGTGCGACTCCGGGATCGCCAGATTCAGCGACGCAATGTAGTCGATGAATTTGTCCTTGGAGTGGAACTTCTCAACTACATCTTCGCTGAATTGAATCGCTTCGAAGACGCGCCCGCGCTGCGTTGCGGAGGCGCGGGCGAGGCGCACGACTTGGCCGTCTTCGACAGCGGCGACGACCGAGGAGCACGAGATCCAGAGGTCTACGGATTCAGACTGGATGACGGAGAGCAGGGAGTCGATGTAGGGTTCCGCATCGTCGCCGTGGGGTGTGTCGAGGCGGTAGTATTTCGCTATCGAGTTTGAAAAGCGGCCTGGAGAAAGCGACGATATGTCCGCGCCGATGATGCGGTGGGGAGTATGTTGAGCAAGACTGCGAGCTATGGTAAGGCCCTTGGTCATGGAGACGCCCGTGACAAGTATCGTCTTCCTCTTCCTCGACGCATCTTTCCGCACTGGTTTAGGTGCGCTCTTGAACGACGATATCGCCAGGCTGATGGTGACGATTGCAGCGGAGATGGGCAGTGTGGCCAGACTGAGCAGCAGCAACAGCACATTCTTGCCGAAATGCGAGTAGTAAAAAGGCACATACGGCCTCTTCACCATCTTCTCACCCATCCTTCCAAATAACCTCTCGAAAAAAACTTCGTGCGAGAAAACGTGACTTCGTTCCCAGCGCGTGTCGTAAACCCTCCTTGCTTGCCACACACTTACACTCAAACAACAAATTCCATACAAACCCAACAAAAACCAAGCTTGCCCGTAACGTACCCAGCTAGCAGCCCACTTAGCATCGACATCAGCACCAGCCTTCAATCACGCCATCAAGTACTCCAACTTTTCCTGGTGCATTCCCACAAAGTTTGGTACTATGGAATGCTGCTCCGGCGCGCGCATATGTGTGCATGCATCCTTTTTTAGTCTAGACGTCATCATTGCACCACCATATTCCCAATGTGGACCCTGGGTAAGCTACATTTTGTTGGACCCATGCAAGCTGCTGGTTTGCAAATGTTCCTGGCCGTGATCGGCGGGGGAGGAGTTGCTAATGGGATGACAACGGGTGGGGTTGTTTGTTTGGGAGTGGGGCGATGGGAGGTCGATGATGGGGATGGAAATCATGGGATTTTCGAGTGTCCGCTGGGCAGATGGATTTTACGGGGGCCGAGTTTCTTTTTCTTCTTTTGCTTGGGAGAAAATCATTGGGTATTGGGTGTGGAGCTTGTTTTGTGGTGGTGTTCAGTTTGCAAGCAACACACTTCTTCTCATCGCAAGTGATCGCGTTTTAGAAGTCATTAAGTTGAATTGACACAGGGAAATACTGATTTTTTATCATTATTTATCTTGCAAGCTGACAATTTACGGTTGTATTATGAAGCTATTAAGCTGTGAGCTCTTCTCCTCGAGTCCGTAAACATGTCCTGCGCTCCGCCCAAAGTGCACCACAGAGGAGCCATTGAACCCCATCGCTACGATATGTCCGTTCCAGAGATGCTTTTACAGCTTCTAACCAACGCATCTGGTAATTTCGATACCGTCCTGCTCCAAGTTAGCCATCTCAAATCCCAAGCAGCTTAGAAGTGACTTACAGGCTCGCCCGTCGGCTCATAGCTATTGTTCAGCTTGCTCTCATACACCAGATTCGGATTCCCCTTGCTATTGCTGAAATTTGCCTTTCCATACCGCGACTCATACATCTTGACGTTCGTCTCCGCAATACCGTTGGTATGGCTATCCCCACCCAGCCTCGCCTTCTTCACCTTCTCCTCCACGCTCGACCGTACATACTCCAAATACGGCGGGTTTCCAGGCTTGATGACGTTGTCGGCCGCCAGCACAGAGCCCTTGGTGATCAGGCCCAGCTCTTCGCAGAGCTTCAGATCCGTGGTGTAGGCGGGCTTGTAGTGGTCTAGGAACATCAAGTCGATGTGTTTGAGCTGGCCTGAGGAGGTTAAGCGTGCTATTGACTCGTCGCTGGAGCCTACGATCACTTTGACGGTGTCAGAGAGGCCCGCGAGATCGACCAGGGACATGATCACGGCGGCGAAGGCGGGATCACGCTCTAAGCTGAAGTATCGCTGCCCGCCTGCTTTCCGCATGGCTTCGCCGAAGAGGATGCACGAGTACCCTACGTAGCCGCCAAGCTCGACCTGGTCTGTCTGTCAGATTTGAAGTGTAGGATTGGAGGTGTCCATGCCATTGTTTTCGGCTTCACTTCTGCGATCAGATCTGTGACTATGCGCCCCTTGTCCTCGCCGACGTTCATGAGATACTTCTTCGTCCGCCCATACTCGTCAATAGCAGCCAGGACATTCTGCGGCGAGCCGCGTATTTTCTCAATGTCCTTGTGTCCGTAGACAAAGTGAAGAAGCTCTACCTCACGGCCATCATCGAAGAACTGGCCTTCAGTCTCTTGTGCTGCGTACGCCTTGCTTTGATCGAAGCTTCCCATGGTTGTTGCTGTTCAATTGCTATTCAAAAAAAATGTCTGGCTGCCATGAGCTTGACGCGTCCGAAGCTACCCAGCAATGCCCCTCAACGCGTGGACCCTAGTGCGGGGCCACAGTACAATGATGACGAAAATGAACGCAGGGAACTGCGAGACAGTGGAGTGCAGGTATCGGGCGTCTGCAGTGGTGTGAGACGCTGCAGCGTTTACTACACAGGGGCAATGTACTCGTCAGTCGTTACGCCAACAGCATCGACAAAGTCTCTGTAATGCACTCCTTGCGACGTCAATCACTTAGTAGGCGCGGGATGAGTATGCACTCTCATTTCCCTGTTCACAGCCAAGGCACGCATTGCGTCCAGTCTCCAAGCCGGTTGCGGCAAGCTTGACGCGAGCACATGTGGATACGCGAAAATGCAACGCCGGGGTATCTTGCCGTGTGGGACGATCAATTGGTGGAACGCTGGTGTTGACGAGTGTTGACGTTCACTCGAGGTACCTGTCGTCAACGATTCTAGAGCGTTGCAGCCACTTACGGTGCCACAGCAGGCTAGGCATGGTTGCACGGATTAACCGTGGTAGGAAATATACCTCACTGATCCATGATGCTCTAAACTTTATCTACCCGAAGCGGGAACTAAAACGTTGAGATCTAGATGAACGTCACTGGTAGAAAATTATCGTTAGGCCTGGTGAGGGGTAAAAAAGTGCCGCGCGGTTGAAGCCATCCAGGAACCGGAAACGCTTTGTACAATCCGACTTACCAGTGTCGTATACCGCCGAGTCTGTGAGACGTTACACTGTTAGCATAACCCACTACTAGCTAGGATTGAGCGATGAACCTGCTAGATCATATCGTAGTGGATCCGATGTTTGCTCCGCCATGATGTTTACGATTAACCATCGGCAGGCACTCCGTATTCTCCACCACGTCGCTTAGCGGTTGGTGCTATACCAATCATGTCGCTGGCCGAATGACTACGGGAGCTCGGCCTTTGTCCATGCGTGCAAAAGCCCATTTCTGCATGGGAAGTTGTAAATCCCATGTACTGCACCCGAATTCTACCGCCTGAACGGCTCTGGCCAGCAGGTCATTTCATCATGGGCAGCCAGTAACAGCCTAGTCTCTCATTGATCAGAGCAGTACCAGGTTTTTGCAACAAGGGATCCTCGAACTGTCGCATCATGAACGATAATTCTGCGTATGATTGACGTTTCCTTGGAAGCGTTGTCGGCATGTGTGAACCAATTGAGTAAGACCGTGCCAAAGGAAAGTCTGTTCCCAGCCGAAGAGGACACCAGAAGAGAATCGTTATATAGCCCACAGGTCCCCGTACTTTGGCTCCGTAGAACTCAACGTATCTCACTTCTCTTTTCCAGATACATTGATCATGTCAGACCTGAAAGCTTCCGTTGTCGAGACCAAGAACGGCTTCCACGTCGAGGGTTACGAGAAGATCGAATATGACTTTTCTTTCCTCGATGGCATCTTCGACCCCAAGAACAACAACCTTGCCAGCTGCTACGAGCGCTGGGGCCGTTGCCTTGCCGTTATGGATTTGAACATCTTCAACATCTACGGCAAGGACATGCAGGCATATTTCGACCATTACAACCTCCCGTTGACGATTCACAAGACCATGATTGGCGAGAAGGCCAAGTCCATGGATACTCTTTTGAGCATCGTCGACTCCATGACCGAGTTCGGTATCATCCGAAAGGAGCCCGTTCTGGTAGTGGTATGTTTCTCGATCCATTCGAAGCGGATGATATACTAACGAAATGTAGGGTGGAGGTTTGGTGACTGACGTTGCTGGGTAAAATATGACTCTAAGGCACTCTGGCCGGAAAGCGTTTCCTGTGCAGTGTTAACTCCAGTTTAGATTTGCCTGCGCGGCCTACCGAAGGACCACCAACTACATCCGTATCCCAACCACCGTCATTGGCCTGATCGACGCCAGCGTCAGTATCAAGGTCGCCGTCAACTACGGCAACTACAAGAACCGACTCGGAGCTTATCACGCCCCAATGCACACATTCCTCGATTTCTCTTTCCTGAAGACACTTCCAGAAGCACAAGTCAGAAACGGCTTTGCAGAGTTGATCAAGATCTCCACATGCGGCCACAGGCCAACTTTCGAGCTCCTCGACAAGTACTGTGAGAAGTTGATCTCCTCGCGCTTCGGTCGTGACAACGTCGATCCCGAGATCCGAAAGGCCGCGGATGAGATAAACCGTGCCGGTATCTTCGAAATGTTGAAGCTTGAGACACCCAACCTCCACGAGATTGGTCTGGACCGTGTTATTGCCTACGGCCACACCTGGAGTCCTCTCCACGAGGTATGTGTACTGTCACCAACTCCACGATCATTGGCTCACCATGTTACAGCTCTCCCCGAAGGTTCCTCTCCGCCACGGTCACGCCATTTCAATCGACATGGCATACTCAGCCACACTGGCCAACCAGCGCGGCCTCCTCAGCGATGAGGAACACAGGCGCTTGTTGAACCTCTTCTCAAGAGCAGGCCTGTCCATGGACCACGAGATGTTCGACGAGGACATGCTCGAGAAGGCCACCACAGCTATCCTCAAGACCCGAGATGGTCTGCTGCGTGCTGCCGTACCCAACCCTATCGGCACATGCGTCTTCTTGAACGATGTGTCCGCAAAGGAGATGAACGAGGCGCTGAAGAAGCACAAGGAGCTGATGAAGGGTTACCCACGTGAGGGTGCCGGTCTCGACGCCTACGTCGATGCTAGCGATACTGGCTACACGTTGAATGATGTGCCTGTCGAGGAGGCGTTGAAGAACCCCAAGGTTGCGAATGGTATGAGCAATGGCGCAGCCAATGGACACACACCAAATGGACTCAAGGACATTGCCAATGGATACCCCAATGGTCACAAGAACTAAGGAGCAGTTTGTGATAAACGCAACAAAAATTGCGGCGGTGATAGCATCGAAGGATCTGATGTGCCGTCCGTATCAGCTTGTAGCTGTTAGCTTCTTAATAAATCAAAGTTCGTGATCAATGACACAAGAACCATATGACTGCGACATGAGATCTGTACGCTGATCGAATACTCTACGCAGTTTGGTCTGCGCTATAACAGTCGGTTGCGCAATCGACAAGACTGGACGGCTGCTCAAGACGTGAGCGCCGATGGTTGTGCCCAGCGCTCTCGCTGTCGCCTGTGCTCGGGCTGAAGGTGCGCTATCGACGAGGCAATCGTGCCTACACAATGTGTGGCGCGCAAATGACGAGCAGTTCAGTGTACATATGGCGTGTCGTCTGAAGCAAGGCTGTCAAGCAGTGGCATCGCATGCGTTGGTTGTGCATGGCTGGTGAAGGCGGATGTGAGGCTCACGATGTTCGCACTTTTTGCGCAAGGCTCTGCACGTGTCGCGTTGAAAATGCTCGTGAACACGGCAAGCGCGACGCAGCAGGCGCAAATTCATGTACTTTGAACCAGCAGCACCGCCAGTATTTGATTGCAAGTATTTCAAGTCACAAATCACTTGCAAATGGTATGTTCTCCCGATAATTCGACACCGCTGCCCCATCGCCATCACTGAAGACGACCCAACGAGGCACCAGCTTCCTAAAGGAGTTTTGTTCTGCTCAGAGTCGTCACAATTGTGACTGGCAAGTAGTAGCGGTAGGGTTCCAGCTGTACTCGTGGCATCTGAGGGTCTTTTTGATGGCAAGAGGAATGGAGGTCCGGAGATCTTGTGGTTTATATACCGCTGAGAATTTCAGTGCTTACTCAGCCATGTGGTGGTCATAGCGTGCCGCGGCAGCCAGGCTGGAGCGTGGAAACTTAAAAACGGGCAGGAATGGTGCAACACCTTCAGATCTTTCTATTCTGTCAAGTACAGCTATGTAATACAGTCTCCGGGTGAGCAGTGAGAACTATCACACATGATTTAGCAACATGGCCTCGTTCGATCAACCGGTACATACCTGCTAGCATGGCTTTCGGACGGGTACGGGATAAGGTAGGTATCAATTTATAGATCACTAATGCCCATTTCCATATCTGGAATTTATGTTGTTTTGGCTCATATTGGTATCGCAGCGATTGCAGGCTGCTTGGAAAATGTCTTTGATTCCCATGTCATCATTAAGGCATAACCTCGTGAACCCATACTGCACTTGACTGGACATCAATGTGCACTGCCTGCTTGCTAAAGGTATGACTGCTATGACACAAGTATCGCCTAGGCTTTGGCAAGTCTAGCATGCCTCCTCCGATCTGGACCCAGCTCACGGTACGGAAATCTTGCCATCGTCCTCGTATTCGACATCCTTGATGCCATCCTTTGTGATCACCTTGACGAAGACGCCCTTGAAGTCGATCGGGAGACGTCGCTTGAGCTCCTCTGTGCACATGCGCATGATCTTGATACCTTGCTCGTAGTCAATGTCGGGGTGGTGGTGCTTGTCTAGCAGCGAGAGACAGTAGTACCTGGAAATGGGCATTAGCTCGGTGTTTGTATATGAGCGAAGTGATGATAACATCATTCTTCGCGAGAATTACGTACTGTGCATATCCGTGGGCGGCATATGGTACCGGCGCCAAACTCGCCAAGTAATCGATCCAGTACAGCGTAGGCTTGTCCGCAATGCTGTCGTAACCTCCTAGCAACAGGTTCACCGTGTACGGTCTCCGTGATCGCAGGGCAGTTGCTAGCTCTCCTCGGACAAAGTTGGCGGTGGCGGCGGGTGACAGCTCCATGCCATTGCGCATCGAGTACAGCTGGATGTTGGCCTGGATGAACTCGGCGAATTGCACTATACGCAGGTCAGGAGGAAGCTCGGATGTTCGTTTGTATCAATCCATACCGGTGTCACCAGCTTCACCAGAGAAGGTCATGAGGGTGTGTGTGTTCAGAGCGCGGGTCTTGTCGTCTTCGGCTTTGAGGATGGTGGCGCCCCGCATGGCGGCTTTCGACGAGGCGATGAGGGTGAAGTCTTTACCCGTAATTCCCAGTAGAACCTCCCTGTTGATGTGTCAATAGATAGCTCGGTTGTCCCCTGCGTATAGCTTACATGTTGACGGTCTTGACGTTGTGTCGTTGCTAGCGTCGTGAAGTCGATGGTATTATATATCGAGATTTGAGTGAGGCCGTGGGGGGCTTCTAGAGGGGTAGACTGTATACGATAGATGCGGTGTGAGAAGGGTTCTTCTGGTGCAGAGAGTTGATGTTCTGTATCCAGACGTGAAGGCAGCTCTGAGCGTCGCGGCGAGGCTCAAGCTCAAGCTCCGGCTTGGCGTGTTTGCCCACCCTAAGCAACATCACATCACCACAGCCTTCACCAGCTGAAGAGACAGCGCATTCATTCACGCATACTATCAGCATCTCACGTGTAATCATCTGCCTCGTCTCCAAATATTCTCGGCTTACATGTAAATACCTTTCATGCTCCCACGTGCTTTGTGCCTGACACATGATGCCATTGAGGACCCTCGTAGATCTAAAGGACATGCACCTTCAATTGACACGCGCATCTTATCTCGACAGTTGACACCATTATTGAAACCTGGCCTGACACCCACGTCGATGCTTTTGCGATACTCTTAATGCAGCCCTTACGAGAGACGCCGCCACGACCAATAATTTCGCGGCATGGCGGGGCTCCGATCTGCTGAGGAAGGACGACGTGCCCCTCCTCAACTGTTTAAAGCTTGATAACCCCACCCAAACAAAACATTGAAGACTCCACGACTCAACACCACAAAAGTCATTGTCCAGCTGGTAAGTCAGAATCTTCCATTTCGCTCAGATCCGCGGCCGAATTCGTCATCCCGCGCCTCCGCCGCCCTGTTTGAGGTCCCACCGGGCTCGGACAGAAGCCTCCTGACGCAAATGGTTGAGCGTTTCTGCTTTTGCGGCCTCGCATTGAATTCCACACCATAGGGCTGGACCACGCCTATATATGCTAGTGTCTCCCCGTGGACCTGCCCGTTTCTCAATTGAATACTTCACCATCACTCCGACTTCCAGTTGCTGACACTGCCCAACCTCAGCTTCACACGACATCATGGCTATCACCAAGATCCACGCCCGTTCCGTCTACGACTCTCGTGTATGTTTGCGCCGCCCTCTAGCTTCATTGCATATGCTCATAGTGATAGGGCAACCCGACCGTTGAGGTCGACATTGTCACCGAGACCGGTCTGCACCGCGCCATCGTCCCATCCGGCGCCTCCACTGGCTCCCACGAGGCCTGCGAACTCCGCGATGGCGACAAGACCAAGTGGGGTGGTAAGGGTGTGACCAAGGCTGTCGCCAACGTCAACGACACCATTGCCCCGGCCCTCATCAAGGAGGCCATCGATGTCAAGGACCAGTCCGCCGTCGATGCCTTCCTGAACAAGCTCGACGGAACCAAGAACAAGGAGAAGCTCGGCGCCAACGCCATCCTCGGTGTCTCCATGGCCATCGCAAAGGCTGCGGCCGCTGAGAAGGGTGTCCCTCTCTACGCACACATCTCCGACTTGGCCGGCACCAAGAAGCCCTACGTTCTCCCCGTACCCTGTAAGAGAACCTGCGCATTCAAAATCTGGCCAAGGCTGACTATGTAGTCCAAAACGTCCTGAACGGTGGTTCCCACGCTGGTGGCCGTCTTGCCTTCCAGGAGTTCATGATTGTTCCTTCGTAAGCGCGCTACAAAGATCCGATTTGAACCCTGCTAACACCACACAGAGAAGCCCCTACCTTCTCGGAGGCCATGCGCCAGGGCGCCGAGGTCTACCAGAAGCTCAAGAGCCTCGCCAAGAAGAAGTACGGACAATCCGCCGGCAACGTCGGTGACGAGGGTGGTGTCGCTCCCGATATCCAGACCCCCGAGGAGGCCCTTGACCTCATTACCGATGCTATCGAGGAGGCTGGCTACACTGGCAAGATCAAGATCGCCATGGACGTTGCTTCCAGCGAGTTCTACAAGACCGAGGAGAAGAAGTACGACCTGGACTTCAAGAACCCCGACAGCGACAAGAGCAAGTGGCTCTCCTACGAGCAACTCGCTGAGCTGTACAAGTCCCTCGCCCAGAAGTACCCCATTGTCAGCATTGAGGACCCCTTCGCCGAGGACGACTGGGAGGCCTGGTCGTACTTCTTCAAGACCTCCGACTTCCAGATTGTTGGGTAAGCTACCTTGACCTTTCTTGTAGAAGTCTGCGCTAACAGTCCCACAGTGACGACCTCACTGTCACCAACCCCGAGTTCATCAAGAAGGCCATCGAACTCAAGTCCTGTAACGCACTTCTGCTCAAGGTTAACCAGATCGGTACCATCACCGAGGCTATCCAGGCTGCCAAGGACGCATTTGGTGCCGGATGGGGTGTCATGGTTTCTCACCGCTCTGGTGAGACCGAGGATGTGACCATTGCCGACATCGTCGTTGGTCTCCGCGCTGGACAGATCAAGACTGGTGCCCCAGCACGATCTGAGCGTCTGGCCAAGCTCAACCAGATCCTCCGTATCGAGGAGGAACTTGGCGACAACGCTATCTATGCCGGACAGAACTTCCGCACTGCCATCAACTTGTAGACTTGCCGCTATAACGCATATGATTCACTAGATGCAGGATATGCAAGACATGACGAGATGAAGCACGACAAAAATAGCTGCAAAGATATCCAAGAGACGTTCGCAATCAAATGCAAATCAGATCTCCAACAACTGCCATGCATCTACACTGTCGATGATTCCCTTTCCACAACTTTTTGTCCACCTACTTCATGAACCTGGCACTGTCCTTGCAGGGCAAAAAAACGCACAAAATGTGGCACTTTGCTGTACGTGAACGAATACTGAACAGCTAGTGATAGCGTGACCTCAAGCCATGCGCCACTGCAAGTCCGCTGACCTCACGAGAGGTTCGTGCTCTCAAACATCCTACACAGTGTAGGTCTCTTTGTCTCTCGATCTATATTTTGATTCGATGTCATTTCTCCGGCAACTTTCATTGTCTCCTTGTCCACAGTGTTCTCTTTCGCTCTCCGTATGTCTTTGATATTCGTAACAAACACCACAGCAGGTCTCGGCCCTCTCCAAAATGTGCCAAAACATTCAAAGAACGTCCCTTCTAGCTCAGATTCCCATTCACATTAACCACACTTAATCGGATCCAAGTCAATACCGCTTTCACAGTTAGACAGCAACGTTACATTCCAACACTGGTACCCCGACATACACAATATCATTCCACTCGCGTTATGGCTGATCCACGAGCAGTCCGAAACCCATTTACGAAGAAAAGCGCTCACCTGAAGCGCAACACTAGAGGCTTAAAATGGGTAGCAGCAGAGGGCGGACACACCACATTGCAACGAGCGAGTCCAGGTAAGACTGCGGCACTCCAGACGCATCAGTTCCGAAACCCGAGTCACTCAGCTCCTACGTACGACGTCCACCATATTGGCGAACTATCGCCGCCCCCAATGTTGGCCGCTGCTATCTATGACCCTTCAGACTTACAATACCTACCAGACACTCAGACGCGGCGACCTACAGTGCGATCTTGGGGCAGTTTGAGACCCAGCGTGCGTGATGAGCCGGAGGAAGATATATCTCCGAGGACGTCGATGCCTTCTCAAAGAAGTCGTAGAGAGTCACCTATATCTCCACTCAACGATGAGCCTATTGCCTGGCGAGACAGCGCTGTCTCTGCCGCTGACAACGGTCATGGTTCTGATGAGAAGGAAAGGCAAGAGTCGAACACCACAGTGTTCCCCAACTTCCCGTACACTATCAAAAAGACAGAAGGTGAACCCAAGAAGAGCAAGCCCACTCAAACTCCACTTAAGCCTGACGGTGTATACCACTCAGCCAAAGCAATATACGCTGCTGGCCCAAAAGGTGAAGGACAGAAACTATGGAAAAGTTATAAGATAACGCGCAAGGCAAAACAGAGCCGCAACGCAATCAGCGAGATCTCACGGCAGCCCCTCAAAGAGATAGATATACCACAGGGTAGACGCCCATCTGATGCTCTTGGGCTTTCGGCACATCCAACAACCCCAGCCCAACCTCCAGTGCGACCTCCGCCTTCAGAAGCCCGCATACCGCCTAGGATAGCTGTTCCTGTGAACGAACACCTTTACCCTCGCAAGCACTCAGGCATCTCAAAAACCTCATACGAGGTCCCCGTCCGAATCGATTCCAGCATCGAGCAATACGCTTCCCGCTCGAAACCCCTCCCATCATTCCCACCACTCCAACCAGCACCCAAAACCCGCAAGCAAAACCCTCCCGACACACACCACCTCGCCCCATCACAGGCATCTTTCAAACCCCTCCCACTAGTCGCCCACCCCCCTCTGCCCTCAACCCTCCACCCTAACCACTCTAACCCCTCCAAGCCAAAAGACCCCAAACCCACCCCCTGGTGGCGTACCCTCGCCGACAAGACCTCCGAATCCTACATCCCACCCACCAAAGACGTGAAAATCTCGCGCCCCCGCCCCATCACCGCGCTCGCAAACGGACGCACCGTCAACGTCGCGCCCTCACACGGGGGCGTCGGCGGACCGGGCGCCTACGGGCATACGAGCGACAAAGCGCGGGGCAAGCAGAAGCAGACTCACAGTCCGATGTTTCCGTGGCTGGAGAAGAAGAGACATGATAGCGAGGCGAGCTTTGGGTGTGTGGGTGTGGAGGGTTTGGCGGAGAGGGATGGATTGAGGCCTGAGCCGTTGTTTTCGGGGACGAGGGGTGGGGAGGTTAGGGATACGCGGTTTTATGGGCCGGTGTTGGAGGTGTTAGAGGAGTATCGGGGGAGTGGGAGTGGAGGTGGAGGTGGGAAGGGGAGGTATGCTTGAGATCGCGGCGTTCGGCGTGATACTCACTCATGAGGAAGACGACTGGAAGCGGTCTTTGATACGCACTCATGACGAAGACGAAGTCACTGAGTATGATTCAGGTTGGACTCGATGGGGTCGCGTATCCTCCCGGCCATCGCATCAGTCAACAAGCCAAGGCTTTCCTTTGTTCGTTCTACCCACTGGCCAACACTGTGTGGCAGGCGTGGCTTACACTTTCCTTTGGTTCGTTATTTCTTTGTTGTTCTCTTCTCCTCCTTTACGTCAAAGCGTTCGTTATACCATGTCTCTTATGTTCAGTCGCATGACCATCCTGGTCGTTAATCGTTCAGCTTCTAGACCTGCATTACTTGTCATAACTACTTCATTCTTACATAGCGTATTTGAACCATCTGTTGGGAAGCAGACAATGCATCAAACTCAGTCAAATCACGGATGCTTTGAGTTCAGGTCCGATTTACTATGCAATACCGTTTGCGTGCAGTCTGCCCATGGGGATGAGATTTTGAAGGTGTCGCCACACTCGGCATACTCGCACCATTGACTAAAGCATTACATGCCAAGTAACCAACAATTCCAAGGCGATAGCCCTGGCATCCGGAACCGAGCCTCAATACCTACACTCGAAGCCGCCTCATGTCATTTCCCATGCCCGTAGTTCTGAGGGCTTTCATACAGATAAGGATCCGTTCATGGAAAAGCGTTCAACCCTGGATAGCGCTTCAAAATGTCCAATCTGCTCGTCATCTAGAAAGGTGTGCCAGGGTGTGCACAGGCTCGCATACCATTATGGCTCGCCCTTAGCTGTCGAGCGATTCAACCCGTCTCCCCATCCGTGTGCTCTCGGTTCGGCCATGCCGCACGCGGGTGAACTACTCTGCAGGCGACTGGATGCCTTGAACAAATTTTCGCGTGGCGTTGGGCTTTCACAACTAAGATGGCAAAGTCATTCGCGCCAGGAAATTTAGGTTTTGAAGAAGGTCGGATCCCAGAGATTCGCGAACGACTTAATAAGTCTGGGGGAGAACCTAGCTCTGGCGATCCTGGGCTTTGCGGCTCTGCCCAGAACGGTCCGCGTCTTGGTACCCAGGAGGAGGCTTCATACGGAGTCCGCCCTGATTGATCCAGGATCGGGTTGATCCCCAAAATCCCAGATTGCCCTCGTTCCTAAAAAAAACCTTCTGGCATTCTCCAATCACCCATACGCACAAATCGCACAGGTTGCAGCGGCGGCATCGACATCATTAATATTATTGTCTCAAGATCGTTGAGACAGCCATTTAGCAATTCAAGAGTCTAATTGAGACTCGGCGCGGAAACACCACAAGATGATCTCTCCAAGAGGTGTGGTTGTAAGTATTAATAAACGCCGAATCACTCCGAAAAGCGGTCCTAATAACACTCACAGGTGGCTGAAGGGTTGGGTTTTGCTCTAACGGTCGTTCTTTTTGGCGCACGATGTATGGTGCACATGCAGATGCACATGAAGGCCCTGCTCTTCACCATCTCAATTATGATCCCATCCCTCATCAGCCTCCGACCACTGCTCCGCAAGATCCACAAATGGACCTCGACTGACGAGTCACACACGTCTTTCTCACACGGCAATCTCACCGGCGTGACAAGCGGCAAACGCAAAACCGGCCACGGCAGCATTCTGCTAAAAGGCTCACATGCGGTATATTCGAACCCACATGTGCGAAATATCTACGGCAGTGAGGTGGAGCTGACGGAGCATGAGCCGAGCAAGATTTATAAGACGGAGGAGATCAGTGTAACGAGTACGAGAGATCCACAGCAGGACGATGAGGATAAATCAAGTAGATGATAGCATGGCATAGCAAAGCGTATGGAAAGACTCCTGCTCAACGATTACATTGGGAACCTTGTATGCAACACTCTCGTCTAAATCCCCGCCGGCGATTGCGACCTTGCGAAGTCCGAGTTTGGCGGATTCGTCATGGAAGGACGACTCCAGTCGGACATGTGTACGATTAACACTCAATCCAGGACATTATCGACTACCGCATTACGAGAAAAACGTGCAATGGGTGGTATTTAGCGACCTGTCGATGGAAACCCAGCGTCGTCTCGCTTGACCTGTAACCCAAGGGAGTGACCCGTAGACCGCTTATCCGCGTAGCATAACGCTAGAGGTAAATATATAGAGCCACGCATGATAGATGACGGCTGGAAGCTCGTGAAGGAAACAAGTTGAACCCCCGAGCTGCTATTGAAGAGTACTCTCATGTTGCACGGAACGATTTCACGGGTATTGCTATTAGTCGTTTGTGTTTTGGGGATCTAAATCCTGTCATGGCGTTTGGTAAGCTTGCTAGTCGATACCTAGGCACAGGCAAGGTGACCTGTTTGTCCCTGACCTTTTACCATTACCCTTGCTGATCCGTGTAAGAAGCGGCACCGCAGTCGCGCACAGCTGGGTTTTTACGCGGCTTACCAACGGGATTGTATCCTCACTGGGATGCCTTATATTTCGTATTTGCTCTGCACATGCGCGAAGTGATCTAATAGTCCTCAGGAGCTCACTAAAAAGTTCATAAAGAAGCCTAAACATATCCAATGCTGTAGGATATCTCGCCTACTCTAGCAAGAGTTTCTAAATACATCTAGGCTATCTCTAAACCCTTCTCGTTGGGTGAAGGCGGACTTGCCGGGGCCTGGTATCTTTAGCTCCGTGCTGCTTGGAAATCTCACAAACGATCCCTTGCACAACAAGTTTTGTACACCAAGCGATGAGTTCTTATTCTTCTATTCGAGGAGGTGCCTGTATGCCTGCGGACTACCTCCTACTGCACACGTATATCACACCTCCTTCCCCCTAATCCGTCACCTCAACCATGTCTTTCACTAAGCTTTCCGCACCGGACACTAGCCCAACACCTGGCCGACCAGGGCGTTGGGCCATCACAGAGTTCAGAACGCCCTTAGTTCTTACGTGGAAGGCTTTCGATCCCCTACAAGATCTGCCAGCGCAGCGCAATGTCCTCATCCGCATCATCTTCGCTGGTATCGCAAGCGTGGACAACATCATGCGAGCTGGGGGCTATCCCGAGCCTAAAGCCTCTCAACCCGGTTTCACACCAGGTTATGATGTTTTCGGTGAGTTCGTAGCTCTACATGAGTCGATTTCGAAAGAATGAGGATCGGCGATTGGAGACCATGTCACGTCCCTGTGTAAATACGGTGGGCATGCTACACATATTGTTCTCTCCTATGAGGACATCATTATCATCAGGCCTGGCGACAACATGCTCAAGATTTGCACTCTTCCGCTCAACTAAATGACCTCCTAGGGCATGCTGAAACACAGTGGCATTCGCCTGTATCTTGGCTCTAGCATACTGTCGCTTTCCATCTAAGCCTGGAGTTGCAGAGTTTCGTGCGATCATGGGCAAGGTTCGTTCTGGGGAGCTTGATCCAGTTGTGGCTAAGCTTCTCCCCTTGAGCAAGGCTGTGGAGGCCCATGGTGCGTTGATCTCCGGGAATACGATCAAAGGGAAGATGCTCCGCGTCGTTGACGCAGAAATGGCTACCGAAATTGGTCTCTAAAATCTAACGAATACAGTATTGCAGCAAACTGGCTAGTTCAGCTTTTTCATCAAGCACATCGAATCAAACGAATGCCATGACATATTTGGCGGTTTTCCTTCGATAGAATTCGGATCTGCCGAACAGTGAGGCTATACATGTACAGGTAGACGTACACGACCGCACAATACGACGATACATACTTGATGCCCATCAGCTTACCACGACAGATGGATCACATGAAAGGAGATATATGAATGTTCCCATCAAGCTGGTGCTTTGCTCAAACTCGAAAAATTACGGGCACATGTTCTGATCCCCACGAACGCACTCAACGCATGTCCATTTCAACCACCTGGCTTGCTCAGATCAAACAAGCAAACTATTTCGATAGAGGCTATATCAGTCTGCGGTGGAAGATATTCTCTTACTGCTTTCGGGGTACACGTTCCTAAATCTAAGAAGCCAGCAAAGACGATCCACGAGTCCGAAGCATACAACGACTTCGAGAGCAACAACAACAAGCTATTCACGATTGAATATAACCCGAATCATCGACCTGACGCCTGTAGGGTGAAAGCCGTTCGTCATGATAGGCACCTAGGCAGGCGAAAAGAGCTTGGACCAGATACGTTACTCCGAACTGCTACGGCTCTCTTTGGCCTATATAATCTCTCTGTTCTCGAGCTACTTCACACCAAAGACTTTCGACTACACCAACGCCTTCCCTCTACCACCTTGAGCCGCTCAACCATCACACTTCTACACCTGTCAACAACTCACAGTTCTCAACCTACCACTCTCAACATCAGATATGGCCTCCCAGTCTTCAACACCTCGTTACCAGCTACGTGACAGGGTCGTTCCGGCTATTCCACCGACGCGTGTCACAGCCGATAGCCTCGTGGTTCAAGGTCCTGCCACACCAGCCAAGAGCTTCTTCGACCTGCCGCCTGAGCTACGAGACCTGATATACCACCAGATCTTCGTCACCAAGCCACCATTCCAGCTCAAGCTCCCACGAAGATCGGATCGAAGAAGGTCCGACCGTGGTATGACTAAGTTCAATGTCCAGTATGTGTTGACTGATCCTATCTCCAATCCCATCGGCGCACTGGCGAGTGGACCAAAACGGCCTATCTGGTTCCTCGCATGCAAGCAGATGTGTGTAGAAGCTGTTGCACAGTTTCAGCGAGGCGCTACTTGGATCTTATCAAATCTTGACAACCTTACGACCCCAGAAGGACCACAGTTTTCCGTCTGGAAGAATGCTCCAGTTCCAAGTGGACGTACCCGACGAGTAGGACCGTTTCTACTCACCCCCAGCGGTGCGCAGAACATCAAGCTTGTCAGTGGCCCGATAATGCACGCATTTGCCGAGATTGACCATCGCGGCAAACACTTCAACCGAGTCACTTGGGGGTGGGAGAGCGACATTATGCAACGCTTGAGCTCGAGCGTAGCGACATCTCCCAACCTGCGAAGCTTGACGGTGAACGTCATCACCATGTCGCCAAGAGGCTGGAACTCCAAGGACGGCCCGGGAAAAGCGCCTTCCAGGGTCGACTACAAGTGGCTTGCAAACCTTGAGTTGCCTCAGCTCCAGGATTTGACGATCGAGGTGCTCTACGACACACCATTCGCCGCTGACAACAGGATTATGGCCGAATTCGATAGAGCTACGATCGAGGTCGGCATGAAGTTGATCGGTGGGAAAGGTTCGTGGGCGTTCACTCGAACTGGTGGTTCTTGGTCTGCTCCTAGGACGCAGTATCTTATAACCCTCCGCGTTCCTTACACCTTCAAACGGGGTGAGAACTAAGGATGGCATTTCGGATATTCACCGGCTCTCCCTTTGCTGGTCATGACTCCGAGATATGTCATCTTTAGCAATCCATAGACACATGCTGGATATTCCTCCTCAAGTCTCTGTGAAGGCTGTGCATCGGTATGGTCAAGTCGGGGATGTCTTGAAGTTCGCCATAGCATGTCACTACAATGCGATCAATAATCAGCCATTCAGTCTACAGTGCCATGAAACTAATACTTCTTTGCTATGTGACATGATGGCTTCAAGCTGATCCAGCATGCGAATGTAGAAACTTACCTCCGTGTCGCGGTAGATTGCCACGAGGTACGAGTTGTTGCGCTACCTGGTGTCACTTTAGCAGGCTTGCGACGCCACAGGCGCGCTCGTTGAGCAAGCACGGCAACTACACCTAGTTTGCACGCGATTAAGACAAACACCAGCAAAACCGCGACTAGGCTGTGCTAGTATTGACCAAAGATGTCTTGCACGGGTAGTGATCCATATTCTCGGAGAAAAAGCAGTCTCTTCGCAATTGTCCGGCGTTTCGGCGAAGAAGTGCGAAGCTGAATATACCAAATGCGGAAGGTTTTGATCTTACTGTGGATTGCAGCGCAAAA
>Ga0265780_10001014_pt1 | contig 41285 bp, 37 predicted proteins | sample P1T30metagenome_FD_192432 | JGI IMG/M metagenome (GOLD analysis project Ga0265780, IMG submission 192432) | Plant litter microbial communities from East Loma Ridge, Irvine, California - P1 T30 | ecosystem: Environmental > Terrestrial > Plant litter > Unclassified | place: USA: California...
ATTTTGTTTGGGAAATCATTCATCAAAAGTTTGATGTCTCAGATGGTTAATGCGTAAGAATCATATCCGCCAGCTGGCGGACGGCAGTTCGATCCTGCTCCCCGCTACACATTAAGTTATAAGCCTTAAGTCGAAAGATTTGAGGCTTTCTTGTTTTTAAGAAAACAGGTAAAATGGTTATATTTTTAGAATCTTATAAAAAACAGAAAAGGTAATAATCGCCCCAACAATCAGATAAGGATAAGACTGAAATAACACAGCTAATAATTCAGCGCCAGTGCTATAAGAGCTCCAGGAGGACGCTCTGTCCTGAAATAGATTAAGGCTGCTGAAAAATACAATACCGACGAAAACTGCTCCAATAATCAGTGACAATACTACTTTTCCCAGTTTTGCTCTTTTCTGAATCCATACCATTAAAGGGATTATAAATATGGAAATAACCGAAAAGAAAAAAACATCTTTTATGTAGGAGCAATCCAAACAGGATGAAGAGGGCTGCAAAGCCAAATATTGCATTGATAAATAAGTCGTTACAAACACAAGTGCAAAAAATATAACACTGGCAACCACTGTTTTTCCGTAATTCATACTAATTTTTTGCCGGATTTTTTTGTTCAACAGATAGCAATCCTATATAAAGATGAGCAATTGGATCTGCCCGATCGGCATATTTAGGGAGAAAAATTCTAAAATGACTTGCAGTGTGTTGTAGTGGGCAAATGCTTATAAGGAAGCTTAAACTCGTCTATACAGCAGCTTAAGCTATTTCGCTTTGTATGGCCCTTAAAAATTCGTTGCAGTGCTGCGAACCTATAATGTACACTAAGCCGTCGCGGTCAGTAAGGTGGATGGCTTCGTTGCCGGCTGTATAGAAGCGGATGGTGCCTTTGCTGTGTAGATTATATACCGGGTTGTTAAACAAGTAACGACTATAGGTGCCTTTTTCTACTTTAACAATGCTGTTCAGGTCTATTTTTACCAGTTTAGTGGTCCATAAACCATTGAGCAAAATGCTTTGGTTTTGCACCCTGATGGTGAAGTGCACCACAAAACCTAAAATTATGGAGATGATTACGATGGCGAAACCTACAACCACCAGCAGGTCGGCATTACGCTCGTTGCGTTCGGTCACAAAAAAAATGGCGAAACACAACATAGCCAGCACCAGCCGTATGGTAACCGGAATCCACTCGCGGCCCAGGTACTGCTTTTCTAAATAGACTGGTTTTGTTGCTGTCGTCATTTTAATATTTCGAAGATAGTAACTTTTTTGGTTTGGTCCGTTAATTTGTAGCGGTTGTCCAGCCGGTAACCTGCTACCCAAATCACCTCGCCGTTGCCGTTAATAAGTATAGGTATCTGTGTTTTTTGATGCACAGGCACTTTTTGATTAACGAAAAAGTCGCTCAGTTTCTTGCGTGTGTGCATCCCCAGCGGCATAAAATAATCGCCTTGCTGCCAACAGCGCAATGTTAACGGGTAAACCAACAACCCGGCATCAACCATAGCCATATCTGCATTTTTAGGAATGGTTCCCGGCTCATGGGTATACGTAATTATGAAGGTATAGTTGCCAAACCGGGCAGTTTCATTTTCAGGATCAATAGTTACTGGCAATAGTGTATCCGTAATTTTCGGACTTAATATGAGCTTACCCCTGTCCAACACTAAAATATAACCGGCACTTTCAAATATCCGCCCGCTGTGTTTGGGCAGGGAATTAATCAGGCTGTCAATAGTAGTGTCGTTAAAGCCGTAATCCTTAAGCAGCCCGCTTAACAACAAGCGTTGCGGCATTAACCGGCTAATGGCATCTAATGAAAGATGTACCTCATTGCCATGCTTGGTGCATACCTGCTTTTTAGCTATGGCTACCTGCTCTTGCAGTAATTGTTCCAGTTCCCTAAAATGGGTAAGGTTGCGCTCAAAGGTTTGTTCGAGATTAGGGTTAAGTTCTTTAAGGTGGGGTATAACCTGGTGGCGAATTTTATTGCGGGCGTATTTAGTAGATGCGTTGGAACTATCTTCCACATAGGCCAGTTGATGTTGGGTAACCAGCGCCGCTATTTCATCCCGGGTTAAATAAAGCAAGGGGCGTACCCAGCGGTTGTTTTTTGGTAAAATGCCGTGTAAACCGGCAATGCCTGTTCCCCTTGTCAGGTTTAACAATATAGTTTCAATAGCATCGTTTTGGTGATGTGCCAAAGCAACGGCAGGGTAATTATGCTGCAGGCAAAGCTCCTCAAACCACTGGTAACGCAGCTGACGCGCAGCCATTTGTATGGATAACTTTTGCTCCCTGGCATATGCCGATGTATGGAAATTAATGGTATGAAAGGGAACCTCCATATTATGGGCCAGTTGCCTGCAAAAAGCCTGATCGGCATCGGCGTCGGTACCACGTAATTGAAAGTTACAATGAGCAATGGCAAACGTATAGCCGGCCAATTTTAATAGATGAACCAGTAATACCGAATCCATGCCGCCGCTTACGGCTGCCAGCACCACATCATTGGCCTTAAACAGTTGATGTTGTTGTATAAAGGCAGTAAAGTTTTGCACCGGCAGCATGGTCAAAATTATTAATTTAATAACCGCAACCAAACAACTAATTTCGCAGCGTGAGGAAAAGTCTCTTTATATACATCCTGTTATTGGTATCGGCCGCGGCCATGGCACAACGGAAACCTGCAAAATCTATAGTTTACATTATCCAGTCGGATAGGAGCGTGGGTGTAAACGAGGAAATGATTAAGGTTTACAATGGTACTTTCAGGCAGGAAAGCACTACCCTCCGGGCCGATAGTTCTTACTTTTACCCTAAACGGAACTCATTTGATGCCTTTGGAAATGTACACATAAACCAGGGCGATACGCTGAACGTGTACTCAGATAAACTATATTACAATGGAAATTCGCACGTGGCGCTGCTTACCAATAACGTGCGCCTGGTAGACCGCGATGCCACCCTAACCACCAATTATCTTACTTACAACACCGCAACTAAAATAGGTACTTACACAGGCGGTGGTAAACTGGTGAACAGGGAAAATACACTGGTTAGCCAAAACGGTTATTATTTTGCCAATTCCATTGGTCGCGATGCTTACTTCAGATATAATGTAGTGTTAACCACTATTGATGCCACCATTAAAACCGACACCTTGCGTTATAGCTCGGCTACGCGAATTGCCTATTTTTACGGGCCCACACATATTTTGGGTAAGGATAAAGACACCTTATACACTGAGCTGGGTAACTACAATACCGCAACCGAGCAAGCTTTTTTCAGTAAGAACAACTTGTACACCCAAGGCACCAAATCTTTAAAAGGGGATAGTTTATTTTACGACCGTTTGAAAGGCTACGGTAGAGCGGTAAGAAACATCACCTTTAACGATGACGAGCAAAAGGTAACCATTAAAGGCAATTTGGGCACTTACTACCGTGCCGACGAGCGCGCTGTGGTAACACAGAACCCCTACGTTATTATGGTAACCGAGGAGCGCGATACTACGAAGAAAGATACAATTGCCTCCCAGCCGGTATTGAAAGCCAAACGCGATAAAACAACAGTTGCTAAGGTTAAGGCACCTGCCAATACCAAGCCAATGGCTAAGGTGGCCGCCAACGCACAAGATAAAAATGGGGTAAAAGCCGATTCGTTAGCCGTACAACCGCCTCCACGTATTAAGCGGGACTCGATTTACTGGGGTGCCGATACGTTGGAAACGCAAATACTAACCTATAAAAAGCTGCGCGAGTTACAGGAGCGAATGCGGCTTTCGGGCATTAGGGACACTTCCTTAAAAGAAAAGGTGAAGCCGGTAAAAAGGACACCGTTGAAGCTATCGACCACAAAAAACCTGATAGCTATGCCTCCGGCAGATGTAAAGATGGATATGGGCTTTTTACGGCCCGATCTGTTTGGCGCACCTAAAGCTCCCGATACCATGCAAAAGAAGAAGCTGGTAACTGCTAAAGATACTGCTGCCAAAAAGCCGGTTAAACTTGCTGCAAAGCCTAAAGATACCCGGCTCGATTCGGTATACATGAGCCGGAAGTTAAACCTGAGCGATACTGCCCGCATCCGTATTTTGAGTGCGCACCATAATGCCAAGATCTTTAAGTCGGATCTGCAATCCAAAGCCGATTCCATGTTTTACAGTTATGCCGATTCTACCATGCGGTGCTTTGTAAACCCCATGATTTGGACGCAAGGTTCGCAGCTATCGGGCGATACCATTTACCTGCAATTGAAAAATAAAAAGCTGGATAATATGGACCTGTGGCCTAATGCCTTTACCGTAAATATAGAAGCACCCGATTCTACCCACTTTAACCAGGTGGCGGGGAAAAAAATGCGGGGCTTTTTTGTGGCCGATAAGCTGCAGCGCATGTTTGTGGATGGTAACGCCGAAACCATTTATTTTAACAGGGATAGTACAAAAAAAGAAGTTACCGATTTAATGCGTACTATGAGTAGCCGTATACGAGTCAATTTTAAAGATAGTAAGGTATCTAACATTACGCTATATACTAAAGTAGAACAGCGTATACTCCCTATGGCTAAAGCAGGGGACGATGACAAGATATTAAAAGGCTTCATCTGGAAACCCAAGGAAAGGCCCGAATCTAAAGAAGCTATTATATCGCCTTCGAGAGTAAGGCCGGTTAAAAAAGGAGCGGCTGGTAAAACGCCAACTAAAGGTGCGCCCGGCAAAGGCAAACAGGCACAGCCCGCAATTAAAAAACCGGTGATAGATTCTGCAGGCAAAAAATTACCGGTAATAGATTCGGCTACGGCCAAAGCTGTTAAGGATAGCGTTTTGAAAGTATTGCCGGGCTTGCCTGCTGGTTTAAAGGCCTTGCCCAATCAAAACAAGCTACCCGCAGTAATTGATTCGGTTAAAAAGAAAATCGGAAAAGATACTGCCAGGGTGGTAAAACCCTGATGGCCTTTTGACAGATAGTGTAGTTTGTCATGCTGAGCTTGTCGAAGCATTTGCCACTTGGTTAAAGTCTTCGACAAGTTCAGCCTGACAGTAATTGAGACAATGAGACTTATATATCACTGTTTACATTCCTATTCCCAACCTTCATTAAAAACGCGATCAGCTTTTCCATAGCAATGGCGCGGTGACTAATGCGGTTTTTTTCTTCCATGGTCATTTCGGCAAAGGTGATGTTATAGCCTTCGGGTTCAAAAATCGGGTCGTAGCCAAAGCCATCGCTGCCGGATTTTTCGTTGCGGATGGTGCCGTTAACTGTACCGTCGAAAAAATGTTCTTCGCCATTCCATAGTAAGGAAATAACCGTACGGAAACGGGCATTGCGGTTAGTAACGCCTTCCAGGTTGCTCAGCACTTTATTGATGTTAGCCTCGTGGTTGCCATGTTCGCCGGCATAACGAGCCGAGTACACGCCCGGTTCATTGTTAAGTGCTTCAATCTCCAGGCCGCTGTCATCGCCAAAACAGTTGAGTTGGTACTTGTTAAAAATATAATGGCTTTTGATGGATGCATTAGCCTGAAAGGTGGTGCCGTTCTCTTCTATATCGTCGTGGCAATTAATATCGGTCAAGCTTTTTAAGAGTAAGCGATCACCGGTTTTAGCGGCTACTTCCTGTAGCTTGTGTTGGTTATGGGTGGCAAATACTAAGGTTGCAGGCATGGTTAATAAGTTTTAATTTGGTTCCAAAAGGCTTTGGTGTTTTCTTTATTACCCATCATCTCATCAAAGCTGAAAGTATACAGCGAATGGCAGGCATCAAGCTGCTGTACCTCATTTTGAGGAAGGTTTGGCATCTGTGCAGGCAAAGCGTCATTACCCAGTATCAGCAGTTTAACAGGTTTAAAAAACTCCAGCAATTGCGGCCAGCTAGCACCGGGGTATTGCGAAAGGTTAACTATCGCTACATCATCCTGACTGAAATTTAAACGGGTAATGGTGTTCAGCAACGCGGTTAAATGCGCCCCGGCCATAAATTGCTCGGCAGGGTAATGGGCCAGTATTAAAAAGTTTTTTAGATTATTGCCCAGGTGTTTGAAAGTAGGGGCCGGAGGCGGAGTAGCAGTAGCACTTGCAGTTTCAGTGGCATGGGTAGAAATGGTAGCAGCGGCAGTTGCACTTGCAGTTTTGGTACCCAGGAAAGCAGCGGTATCGTTTGCAGAGGTCACATCAGCCTCTTCAGTATCAATTAGGTTGGTTTCCGGGTTGCGGTAAACCTCCTTATCAGCTTTCAGGAGGTACAATTCATCCTGCAAAAAATAACGCAATTGGTCCAGCGGGGTATCCAGTTTCACTTTAACAAATTTTAACAAAATTAGCTAAAGCAAGTGAGGGTTTATGGGCATATTCGCATAATATTATGCCACAGGTATATAATGACATATTTATGCCGCTGAAGTTCAGATTTTTTGCGAAATTCGGAGGTTTATTTCAAGCACTTGCGGTAATTAAGGCAAGCGCTCAATTAAAGTGTACATGAGAAAATTTGGAATTGTTTTTTTAAGTTGTTTATTAACTATTACGCTGGCGCATGCACAGCGCACCACGCTCGATAAAGTTGCCGGTATAGTTGGTGGAAGCATTATTTTAAAATCGGATATTGAGTTACAATATGCCCAGTATATGGCTAATGGCGGCCAGCCTAACGAATCTATTAAGTGCGTGGCTTTAAGCAGGTTACTAACACAAAAGCTGCTTGCCCAACAGGCCGTTATTGATAGCGTAAGCGTTACCGAAGATGATGTGGACGGGCAAATTGACCGCCGTATGCGCGGTATGATGCAACGTGCCGGCGGACAAGACAGGCTGGAGCAGTTTTTAGGCCGTTCGGTTATACAGTATAAAGATGAGATACGTGCCGACGTTAAGGAAGGCCTGATTGCGGAAAAAATGCAGGGAAAAATTACCGAAAAGGTAAGCGTTACCCCGCAGGAAGTGAAGCGCTTTTTCGATGCTATTCCTAAAGATAGCCTGCCATCGTACAATAAAGAGGTAGAAGTGGGCGAAATTGTGTTTCAGCCTAAACTGAATAAAGAAGAGAAGCAGTTTTATAAAGATAAAGCCGAAGGTTTACGTACCCGCGTAAAGAATGGTGAAGATTTTGCTACCATTGCCCGCTTATACTCGCAAGATCCGGGTTCGGCTCCTGAGGGTGGCGATTTAGGCTTTTTTGACCGTACAGGTATGGTGAAAGAGTTTTCGGCTACGGCGTTTAAACTGAAAGCAGGTGAAATTTCGCCGGTATTTGAATCGGAGTTCGGCTTTCACTTTTTACAGGTAATTGAGCGCCGCGGCGAGCAGGTACATGCCCGCCACATATTGGTTACACCGGCTATAACGCCAGGTAGTTTAGACCGTGCCAAGGCTAAGGCCGATAGTGTTTACACGCTCATTAAAACCAACAAAGCCATTGATTTTTCAACCGCAGCATCGGTTTACTCTGATGATAAGGAAAGTAAATACAATGGTGGTATGCTGATGAATGCCGAAAATGTGCAGTCGCGTTCTACCCTGATCCCTACCGATAAGCTTGACCCGCAGGTGGCTTTAACGGTAGATACCATGAAAGTGGGCAGTATATCGAAACCGCAAATGTTTACTAATCCGCAAGATCAAAAATCTACTTATAAGATCTTATTGCTGCGTTCGGTAACGGATGCACATAAGGCTAACCTGGCGCAGGATTTGCCTAAAATTAAAGAGAACGCACAGGCCGATAAAGTTAACCGCACGGTAAGTGAGTGGTTCGAAAAGAAAAGAAAAAGCACTTTTGTACGTATAGATCCGGAATTTCAATCGTGCAAGGAATTAAAAGATTGGGCAACTACGCCGCAAACCGCTCAAGTTAAGCCTTAATATATAACATGTCTTTGTACCGTACCGAAGTAGAAGCAGCCGATGCCTTAAAGCAGGCTTATCAAAACATTAAGGCCGAAATAGGCAAAGTGATTGTTGGCCAGGATGAGGTGGTGAAATCGGTACTGATCTCTATTTTTAGTAACGGACATTGTTTGCTGGTTGGCGTACCCGGCCTGGCTAAAACTTTGCTGGTGCAAACCATTGCCCGCGTGTTAGACCTCAACTTTAACCGCGTGCAGTTTACGCCCGATTTAATGCCGTCGGACATTATTGGTGCCGAAATTTTGGGAGAAGACCGCCACTTTAAATTTATACGCGGTCCTATTTTCTCTAACATTATTTTGGCCGATGAAATAAACCGTACACCGCCCAAAACCCAGGCGGCGCTGTTAGAAGCCATGCAGGAAAAAGCGGTTACCGCAGCCGGTGTTACGCATCAACTGGATAAGCCCTTTTTTGTACTGGCTACTCAAAACCCTATTGAGCAGGAGGGAACCTACCCGCTGCCCGAGGCTCAACTGGACCGTTTTATGTTCAACGTAACGTTGGGCTATCCTACCTTTGCCGAAGAATTACAGGTAGTAAAAAATACCACCAGCACCAACGTGGTAGAACTGAACAAGATCATTAGTGCGCGCGAGATTGTGGAGTTTCAGCAATTGGTACGCAATATCCCGGTGACCGATCACGTGCTGGAATATGCCGTGAGGATGGTATCGAAAACCCGTCCGCAAGGGGAACTGGCTACCCCGCAAATTAAACGTTTGCTCAACTGGGGTGCAGGTCCGCGGGCTTCGCAGTTTTTGGTTTTAGGTGCCAAATGCCACGCCGTGATCAGCGGTAAGTATTCGCCCGATATTGAAGACGTACAAGCTGTAGCCAAGCCCATTTTAAGGCACCGCATTGTGCGCAGTTACCACGCCGAAGCCGAAGGGTTATCAACGGACGATATTATTGAGCAGTTGTTTTAAAGATTGCTTTGCAGATATCAAGAAAGGCTTCGTGTGAACGGGGCCTTTTTTGTTGTCCGATAGTCTGAAGACTACGGGCATAGGCGTAGCTATTTAAAAACGCAAATGTCATTGCGAGGAGCGATAGCGACGTGGCAATCTCTAAGCGCTTAGTAACCTTTTCGCAGGAGATTGCCACGTTATCGCTCGCAATGACATGTTTTATGATTTTAATACAGCTTCTTGGTAATAGACTGTTTTTCTTATACAGTTAACAGCTATCTTTAGCCAAATGATATGGTAAAGGTCACCTTTAAAAAGTTATTCGGGATTTGGATCGTTAATGCTGTGCTATGCGTAGCCGGAATGCTGATCTACAGATATTTTATAGTAAAAGCCATACCCAACGAGCAGAATTTATTTTTTGCCTTGTTGACCGCAGGTTTAGCTCTGCTAAAAGTATACTGGGCTCAATTATTTTTCCTGTTAATGGTTTTTTGCGCTTTAACCATATTTTTAAATTTAATGCTGCGTGTGGTCAATAGCTTCTTTTTATCGCTGCTAACCTTTCTATTAATACCTTTTTCATTAGTTGTTTATATTGCAATTGATAGTCTTATTACAGCTGACTGGGCTATCAGTGATCTATCGTTTTTTATAGATTGGATAATGCCTCCTATAATCTATGTGGTATTTACCAGCGTGCAATTTTTGCTGTTTAGAAAATATGTATCGCGAGTTAAACATGCAATTCAGTAGTCTGAAGACTACGTGCATAGGCGTTCGAAGTCTGAGACTTCGAACAGCGCAGCGGGGGAGGAAGCTTCTGCGAGATCTGCGCGCCTAAAACGCGTGCTGTCCGTAGTCTCCAGACTACGGACCAATATGCCGGTAGTCTCCAGACTACCTACCTAAATTAAATTCAATTTGCTATTTTGCTGCACTAAACTTATGCGCAAAGGCTACATTATACACAACCAGCAAGCCATTTATTACATGACCTTTACGGTAGTAGGGTGGATAGATGTTTTTAGCCGACAGAGATATCGCGATATCTTCATCGAATCGTTAAAGTATTGCCAGCAACATAAAGGACTGCGCTTGCATGCCTACGTCATCATGACTAACCACGTGCATTTAATTGTATCGGTTAATGAAGGCTGCAGCATCAGTACCTTTGTTCGCGATTGTAAAAAGTTCACCGCCACAAATATTTTGAAGGAGATAGAAGAGAACAATACCGAAAGCCGGCGCGAATGGATGCTGCACCAGTTTAAGTATTATGCCTCGCGCCATAGCCGTAACGAATACTACCAGCTTTGGGAACACGACAACCATTACATTGAATTATCCTCGCTCGATTTTATGCAGCAAAAAATTGACTACATACACCAAAACCCGGTTAAGGCTGGCTGGGTTTACCGGCCCGAAGATTATGTGTATAGCAGTGCGGCTAACTATGCCGGTATAGACCAAATTATTGAGGTGGACTGTATTTATTAATGGTTCCGTAGTCTGGAGACTACGAGCATAGGCGTTCGAAGTCGGAGACTTCGAACAGCGCAGGGCATTAAATTGTTACTTTAGAAATAACCATGTCGATCAAATTAAAGTATAATGGCGTAGTAGTAATTCAGTCGTTACCGAATGAAGAAAAACAAACAGGGAAGATGTTATTTGACGACATCATTGCACGTCGGTGCGAGCAATCTCAAAAAGGCAAATACTTTTTTGACGTGGATACTAAAGATGATTTTTTTCAGGCACTGCGCGAAATTTGCGCTAATGTAGAGTTGGATGATCTTTGGCCCATTATTCACTTTGAGATACATGGTTGCGAGGATGGATTTGTTTTAAAGCAGGGAGATCTTGTCCGTTGGAAAGAAATACAGAATTATTGCCGATTTATCAATCAGCGATTAAAAAACCAATTGATCATTACGTTAGCTACCTGTTATGGTAGTATGATCTGGCAAATGATCGATATAACCAAACCGGCACCCTACTGGGGCTATATCGGGCCAAAGGAAAGTATCTTTGTCTCCCAACTAATGGAAGACTTTACGGAACTTTATGACATACTCTTAACAGCCGAAAGTTGGGATTTAGCCTTAGGCCAATTGAAATTGACTGGTAGCCGTGATCAATATATCTACCTTCATTGTAAGGGTATTTTTGAGTATCACCTGGAGCGTGTTCTAAAAGGGGTTCCGATAGATAAAGCTGTGACCTTTAAAAGACTAGTTGGCCAGACCAAAGTTAATACACCTTGGTTGAATCGAAGTGAACGCCGGAAGCAGTTAAAGACAAGCATTGATCGAATCAATAGAGATAACATAATAGCAAGTTTAAAGAAAGTGTTTTTGATGTTGGACTGAATCATTGATGCTCATAATGGCTCCCCACTTGTAGCCCCCCCGCTGTCCGTAGTCTCTGACACGTACTACTATGCAGGTAGTCTCCGACTACCTATCCACCACCCTTCAACAATTTATTCACCAACGCAACCGACACTCCTAACTCCGCTGCAATTTTGCGCTGGCTTAGTCCCTGGGCACTTAAATAAGCGGCAATACCGGCGCGGTGGTTTCCGGCGGTGTTATTGGGTTTGTTCAGCAGCTGCTGTTCGGTAGTGTTACCCGTAAACCGGAACTGTAAAAAATCTTTGGCTTTTTGGAGCTGCAGTAAGCAAACATTATTGGCCCTGTAAACGCCGGCCGTGTTGCGCTGTTTAATTTGTTTGAGGTAGCGTTGCCCGTGCTGGCCGGTACCAATGGCAAAGGCGCTATCGCAAAAGTTGAGCAGCAGTTTGCTGCCCTGCAAATCGTTAGGGGTAATGGGCGCTCCGGCTTTGCGCTTGGGGGTATGGGCCAGCGCCAGTATAGAGAGCTGGTGCCGCGTTTTCAGGTGTTTTAAGTGTTCCATTAACGTGAGTGTCCCGCCGGCATGGGCGGTATGGCTCAGGCAGGTAATATTATCTATCATAAGCACTGTGGGTCGTACCTTTTCAACCGCCTGGGTTATGGCGTTGAGCATTACCTGCGTGCGGTTAATGCCTTCGGGCAAGGTTTCGTACTGGTTCAGCTGCGCCCGGTGAAACGAGTCGCTGAACGGGTACGGTTCGCCAGCACAAGTGTACCGCTGTTCAAACTGTTTGGCCGTGAGTTCAAAATCAAGGTACAAAACCGTTCGGTAACCGCCCTGCATGCTTAGCGGTTCAATAGGCTCTTTGCGGGTTATGCTATTGGCAATTTGCACCGCCAGCACCGATTTGCCCATGTTGGTATCGGCAAACAATATACACAATTCGTTTTCGTGCCAAAACTCGCCAAACAGCTGCAAGGGCGGCCTGGTGTATTGCTCTTGCCGCATCCAGTGGGGCGCGGTAAGCAGCGTAAATAAATTAGCGGCAGCTTCGTGCAACCGGTCGTGGGCCGAGGGTGCGGCTACAGGTTTGGGCGCGGCATCAATTGCAAACGGGCCGGAGATCATCTCGCGTTCGAGGACAGACATGCCCTCCAGGTGGGAAGAATACATAAGGGAAGAAATTTGAGGTGGAGAACACAAATATAAAAAACGGTTTTCATAAAAGTGATGCCACTGTTTTGTCACAAGTGCGGGAAGGGTTGTTTAAATCCCCTCCCCGTCATTCCCAAAAATGGTGAAGCTGAGCCTGAGAATTTACAAATCGATATCCTGAAATCCAGCAAAAAAGTGTTCACCAGAGTGTTCACAAACCGTTCAAAAAGCGTTCACGCGTGAACACTTTTTGGTCAAAACGGAGGTAAAACAGCTGGCATAAGACCCCTTAAAAATGTATTTAAATGAAAGAAAATGCAACTTTTTGAAATTTTTACCTGCAAAACTAATACTTACAGCGTGAACACTTTTACAGCAAATTTCCCCTCGTGAGCGGCAAGCAAACATGTGCCTGCATTGCGTAGCAGGCAGTTTGATAGAATTTTAGTAAACGTTGATATATTTTCGGCCGGTTAAATTGCGTAGCATTTGTAAAATTGCCGTTGCAAACGGTATCCACATTTTACCATTGGCAAACCAATTATACTGACTGGAATTTTTATGGATAAATCTTTCTTGTTCCTTGTAAAAAGGGATGAGCGCAAAATTGGTGTATATGCTGCTTAACAGTAAAACACTATTGCGTATAAACTTATTAAAGCCAATCGTAAAGCCGGGCTGGCAGCTATTTGTGCGTCTTTTAACAGGCATACCATACTGCCAAATTAAGGAAGGAGGGGTGATTTTAGTAATTTAATAAGGCCACTTAAATTTGGTAAAGCGTGGTATATTCACCTTTACTTTCAGTTACCAATTACAAGCGCGAGTAGCGTTAATCCAATCAATAAACCTATTTAAATGCATAAAAATTTTACCTCAAATGCTTACCACGTAAGCAAAAACAGGGGCAGTAACCTATCGAAGATCTCGAGATTGTTATGCTTGCCACTGTTAATTAGTATACAGGCAAGTGCCTATCATAAACCCACAGATATCAGTTATAAAACTGCTGCTGAAAACGCCATTGTTTCTTTCGGTAACAATGCATTTCAAGATCAGGTAACTATTAGTGGACTGGTTTCCGACAAGTTGGGACCAGTAAGCGGAGTATCTGTACTTATAAAAGGTACTCAAAAGGGAGCTGTTACCAATGGTGATGGTAAGTATAGTATCAGCGCGAATAAAGGGGCAACCTTAGTATTTAGCTCAGTAGGCTACAGTACCCAAGAGGTTATTGTAGGCGATGAAGCTGTAATAAACGTTACCCTGTCCTCAGCACAAAACGACTTGAACGAGGTGGTTGTGGTTGGTTACGGAACCGCCAGAAAGCGCGATTTAACCGGAGCAGTGTCATCTATCAAGGGAGCGGAAATAAACTCTGTACCCTCAAACAATGTGGTGCAGTCATTGGCTGGCAGGGCATCGGGGGTGTACGTATCTCAAAATACTGGTGCGCCGGGTGCTGCTATAAGTGTTAGAATAAGGGGTACAAACTCTATTCAGGGCAGCAACGAGCCTTTGTATGTTATTGATGGATTCCCGTCTTCAGCTTCGCCTACCTTACTCAATAATGCTGATATAGAGTCGGTTGAAGTTTTAAAGGATGCATCAGCAACCGCAATTTACGGATCGAGAGGTGCTAACGGCGTTGTGCTCATCACCACAAAGAAAGGTAAAGCGGGTAAAACCAAGGTGGAATACGACGGCTATTACGGCTTGCAAACCATACGCAAGAAGTTAGATTTAATGAATGCCACCGAGTATGCTAATTTTTATAACGAGCAGGCAGTAAACGACAAAGCAAGTCCGCGTTTTACGCAAGCTCAAATTAACGGTTTCGGCGAAGGCACCAATTGGCAGGATGTGATTTTTCAGCGGGCGCCAATGATGAATAACTCTGTTGCTGTAAGCGGCGGTAACGAAAAAACAAGGTTTTCGGTAGCCGCAAGTAACTTTAATCAAAAGGGTATTGTAATAGGTAGCGATTACATACGTAACTCAATCAGGTTAAACCTAAGCTCTGACATCAGTAAAATGTTCAAGTTTGATATCAGTGCGGTTTTAAGCAGAATAAACGAAGAAAAAAAGAACCTGGACAGGGGAAATCGTGGCGGTTCATTATTATCGGCAGCACTTTCCGGCTATCCAACTATACCGTTATATAACCCAGATGGCTCTTACACAAAATTAGCCGAGGCTTATACCTGGGGTTCAAATGTGATTATTAACCCTTTAAATTTTTTGTATCAGTATAAGGATTTAACAAGATCTAACAGGGTTTTAACAAACGCGTCGTTAAGTTTTCAGCCTATAAAAGGACTGGTGTTTAAAACCCTGGCCGGTATCGAAAATACAGACGATCGTAACGATACCTACCGCACTACAAAGTTTGTGAACTCAACAGGTTTTGCCAGCGTTTCATCACCAAGCATTACCAGTTTACTTAGTGAAAATACGGTTAATTATCAGAAAACGCTGGGTAAACACAGCCTTACAGCATTAGCAGGTTTTACCTATCAGGATTATGTTTCAACAGGCCTGAGTGCTTCGGGTAACGGTTTTATAAGCGATAATCAGGAAACATTTGATATAGGTGCGGCAGCTACGCAAGGCGTTCCCGGGACTTATTACTCTAAGTGGGCCTTGCTTTCTTACCTGTCAAGAATTAATTATAATTACAATGACAAGTTTTTGGTTACCGCCAGCTTTCGTGCCGATGGTTCATCAAGATATAGTGAAGGTCAAAAATGGGGATATTTTCCATCGGTGGCTTTAGCCTACCGCTTGTCGCAGGAGTCGTTCATTAAAAAATATGAGTTCATCTCCGACTTGAAACTAAGAGTGGGCTATGGCGAAACGGGTAACACTGCTATCAACCCATATTATACTTTGAATCAGCTGTCATCTGGCCAGGTGGTTTTCGGCGATGCATTAACTACATCTTATGCCCCCGGTACCCGTTTAGCTGGTCCGTTAAAATGGGAAACTACAGCGCAAACTGACGTAGGCCTGGATTTAGGGATTTTAAATAACCGTTTAACCTTTACGTTAGATCTGTATATTAAAAACACCCGCGACCTTTTGAATAACGTGTCGTTGCCATCATCATTAGGTTATGCATACACGGTGCAAAATATTGGAAAAATACAGAACAAGGGGATAGATTTTTCGGTGAATGCAGATGTGTTGACAAACGAATTTAAATGGCAGCTTTCCGGTAACGTATCGGTAAACCGGAACAAGGTAATTAAGTTGAATAACGGCAGCGATATTTTAGGCGAAACCATTGGCGCTGCATTGAGCGATAACGTAAATATACTTAGAGAAGGCTATCCATTAGGTTCTTTTTATGGATATGTAGAAAAGGGATATGACCAAAACGGAGTGATAGCTTATGAGGACTTTAATAACAATGGTATCCGTGATGCGGGTGACAAAAGGATCATAGGGAATCCTAATCCTAAGTTCACCTATGGTTTAACTTCTAATATGTCCTATAAAAACTTTGATCTGTCGGTTTTTGTACAGGGAACTCAGGGTAATGATATTTATAACTTAAGTGCGCAAGGTCAAAACTACGATTACGGCCAGGGTTTAAATATGCTTAAAGAAGTTTATGATAACCACTGGACGCCAACTAATGTTAATGCGAAGTACCCGGTTATAAAAGCTTTATCGCAGGCACAAATGTCTAATCGCTTTATCGAAAACGGATCATTTTTAAGAGTTAAGAATATTCAGCTTGGTTACAATCTGCCGGTAGATAAATGGAAGATCAACTGGTTATCTAAAGGTCAGATTTACGTGAGCGGACAAAACTTGCTAACAATAACAAAATACTCATGGTACGATCCGGAAGTGAATGCTTACGGAAGCGCAAATTCTATTGTACAAGGGGTAGATCATTATGTATATCCAACCGCTAAAACCATAACTTTTGGAGTACGTGCAAGTTTCTAAATGTGATATCATTAAATTTAAAGTAACGATGAAAAATATAATAACCGGTATCATGCTCCTGTGTATGGCATCATCCTGTTCCAAGGTTTTGGAAGAAAAGCCGAAATCACTGGCTTCCGAAAATTTTTATAATACTGTTCCGGAAGTTAGATCGGCTATAAATGCAATTTATGGCCCTATTCGTACAACTAATGGTGTAAGTCTTAACTATCCTGCTCAATTAGAGGGGATGGCAGATTATGGGTACTCTCGCGGTACGCAAGCCCCGGTAAGTCTTTACCAGGGACTTGATAATACTAACATTAACCGGGTTGGTGTAATATGGGACAGTTTTTTTCAAACCATACGTAACGCCAATTTGGTTATAGCCAACGTACCTAAGGGTACCGGGCTTACCGAGCAGGATAAGATCAGCGCCTTGGCAGAGGCCAAGTACCTGCGCGCACTAACCTATTTTGCTTTGGTACGTAACTGGGGCGCTGTTCCGCTTCGTACCGAAGCTAATATGACGGTTGCTGATGTACCAAGGTCTGCAGTGAAGGATGTTTACGCTTTAATTTTACAAGATGCTTTAGCTGCTGAAGCCGGTTTGGGCGATGCACCAACAGAAATTGGCAGGCCAACCAAATGGGCCGCTAAAACGCTGCTAACGGAAATCTATTTAAACTTGAATGATTGGCAATCGGCAGCTACCAAAAGTAAAGAAGTTATAGATTCTAAGAAATACGCTTTGGTTGAAGTAGCTACGTCAGAAGATTTTCAAAAGATTTTCGGCCCCGACATTGTTAACACTCCCGAAGAAATATTTTATTTCAAGTTTAACCGCCAGCAGGGTTTCGGTATCCTGATGTATGCGCACCGTACAACCAGTGTTTATAATTACTATGGCCCCGGAGGTGCTTATGCACAATACACTGATTTAGAAACAAATTCGGTAATCAAAAACTGGGATAACCGCGACCTTCGTAAAACGCACATATTTTACAATGTTGATATTGGCTTAGGTGCAACCTCTGTTCTTTTCAGAAAGTTTAGAGACAGGCAGGCAACCAATGTGGGCGGTGCCAATGACTATCCATGGTACCGTTATGCAGATCTGTTATTGTTTCATGCGGAAGCTGATGCAAGGGTAAATGGAGCACCTACAGCCGGAGGCTTAGAAAGCTTAAATATGATACACCGCCGGGCTTATGGCTACCCATCACAAACACCATCGGTAGTTGACTTTAAGTTAGCAGATTTTACACTTAACACTTTCCTGAACAAGGTTATAGAAGAGCGTGGTTATGAAACCATGTACGAGGGTAAACGCTGGCTGGATTTAAAAAGATTAGGTATTGCAAAGGAAAGGATATTGCAGGTGAAAAATATTGTAGTAGCCGATAAACATATGCTATGGCCAATTCCAAATTCCGAAGTGTTATATAATAAAGCACTAACGCCTACAGATCAAAATCCTGGCTATTAATTTTTGAATGTCTGCGTGGTTCAAAAATAGGTCGACAGCATTTTACAAATAATATAGTCCTTATCGGGTAAAACCGGTAAGGACTTTTTTGTTGATGAAGAGATTTTAGTTTTCAATATTTAGGACGATGTTGCCCATACGCTTTATTATTCCGCAGTTTTAGCCTGTGGTTGGGTTATCGCCTCACCACTAATATCTATCGCATTATTAGTACTTGGCTGATCATCCTCAACAATCTTAATCTCTTTCACCTTACCTGCCTTCACGGCTTTGCCCTTAGCCACTTTTGCTGTCTTACTAAACACCAACGCCGATTTCCCACTTTGAAAATACTTGCAAAAGTGCGTAAGCGGACAAATTTCGCATTTGGGCCTTCGGGCTATGCAAATATAACGGCCATGCAATATTAGCCAATGGTGAGCCATGCCCAATGTTGCTTTTGGCAGGTGCTCTACCAGTTGTTTTTCAACTGCTAACGGCGTGCGGGCATTGGTGGTTAGGCCAATGCGGTTACTCACCCTAAAAACGTGCGTATCTACTGCAATTGCCGGCGCGTCATAAATTACTGAGGCTATTACATTGGCGGTTTTGCGGCCTACGCCGGGCAGCTTCTGCAACTCATCCAAATTGGACGGTACATTACTGTTGAAATCATTAACCAGCATTTTAGCCATGCCAGCCAGGTGTTTGGCCTTGTTATTAGGATAGCTTACGCTGCGTATGTAAGTAAAAATCTCGTCGGCATCACTGGCGGCCAGATCTTCAACCGTAGGGAAACGCTGAAAAAGGGGTGGAGTTACTACGTTGATGCGCTTATCGGTACATTGTGCCGAAAGGATAACGGCCACCAATAGTTCGTAAGGGTTGGAATAATGCAGCTCTGTTACAGGATCGGGTTGGTTTTTTGAAAAATAGTCGACAAATAACCGGTAGCGTTCTTTCTTTAGCATAGCGAGGTACAAATATAAAAAAAGCCCTGTGTTAGCAGGGCTTTGAATGTTTTTGTGTTAACGCAAGCTTGTAGAGTAATTAAGCAGGTTTTCAATGGTCTGCTTTTTTGGCCGTGTTTCTAAAGCGTCCAACTCGGTACGAAGCGCATGATGAAACAACAATTCATCAGCGTCCACATATTCGGTTACATCTAATCCCTCCACCATAGCGTTGTTTGTAGTTGCATTAAAAAATTTTGTAGAATTTTCACCCATAAGCTTTTTAGTGTTTGTATTACACCTTAACGCTTAATTAATTATAATTATTTTATGGAGCAAAAATAAATTTAACTTTTTTTAACATTTAATTTTTCAAGCTTAGCTCTTTGGTCTGCATCATCTTACGCAGGTTATTCAACGCGTAGCGCATACGGCCCAAAGCGGTGTTGATACTTACTTCTGTAACGTCGGCAATTTCTTTAAAGCTCATATCGCCAAAATGGCGCATAATCAATACTTCCTTTTGCTCGGCCGGCAATAGGTGTATCAATGCTTTAAGGTCTTTATGTGTTTGCTCGCGCACCATACGGTCTTCGGTACTCTCGTCGTAATTACCCAATACTTCAAAAATATCGAAGTCGTCGCCACCGCTTACTAAAGGCGTACGCTTTTCGCGGCGGAAATGGTCAATTACCAGGTTATGCGCAATACGGCTAACCCAAGGCAAAAATTTACCTTCCTCGTTATACTTACCGGCTTTTAAGGTGTTAATTACTTTTATAAAGGTATCCTGAAATATATCTTCGGCTAAGTACTCGTCTTTAACCAAAAGATAAATGGAGGTATAAACTTTAGATTGGTACCGACGGATAAGCTCTACAAGCCCTCCCTCGTGGCCGCCTATATAAAGATGGATGAGATCCTGATCACTTTTCAAATGAAAATCCATAGAACTTTTACTTTAAAATCAATAAATTTTGTTAAACTACGTTTTAAGTAAAGTTTCTAATCGATAGGGGTTCCTCTTTAATTACTATATCAAATAAAATAAATATTGTGTTAATATACAAATAATTTTAAACCTTATATGTTATAACACACTAGTATGACAAAACCTTAGGTAGCCATCAATGTCTACATATCAATAAACAATTACTTATAATAACGAGTAGGGTTATTGGTTATATATACGTAGCGTTTGGTTATGGTGTAACACTGCGTTTATACTTATTTGACTATTTACCGCATAAATGGTTTAAGCATAGCTGACTAATTTTGAGTGAGGTAACGTGTTTTCTTAAAACTTTAAAGAGTATATTGAGCTTAATAAAACCTATTGATTAATTCAAAGAAAATACGCTTTCATAAAAGCGATTAAGGCTTGCATAATGCTAAACATTTTAGGATTTTTGCACTTTAATTTAAAAGGTTCATTGTTCATGGATAATAGTTGATGGTAGCTTCATTGAAGCACCAAAAACTATCAACTATGAACCATAGGCCATGAACTAACAAGAATGAGCATAGAAACAGAGAAAGATCCGCAGCGACATATTATTATTAAAGGTGCCCGTGTACATAATTTAAAAAACATGGACATTGCCATTCCTAAAAACCAGCTGGTGGTTATTACGGGAATGTCGGGGTCGGGCAAGTCGTCGCTGGCGTTCGATACCCTTTACGCCGAAGGGCAGCGCCGTTATGTGGAAAGTTTGTCCTCGTACGCACGCCAGTTTTTGGGCCGTATGAACAAGCCCGATGTGGATTACATTAAAGGAATAGCCCCCGCTATAGCCATTGAGCAAAAAGTAATTACCAGCAATCCACGCTCTACAGTAGGCACCAGTACCGAAATTTACGATTACCTGAAACTGCTGTTTTCGCGCATTGGTAAAACCATCTCGCCCGAATCTGGCCGCCAGGTAAAAAAAGATACCGTTACCGATGTAGTTAACTTTGCACAGTCGTTGCCTGAAAATACGCAGCTGACTATTTTGTGCCCATTGCATCCGCACAATAACCGCAGCCTGAAAGAAGAACTGGCCGTACTCATGCAAAAGGGGTTTGTGCGGGTGGAGTATAAAGGTAAGGTGGAGCGGATAGAGAATATACTGGAAGACGAAGCTATTGACAATGAGTCGTTAGCTATCAACGATACCCTGCGTATAGTGGTCGACCGGATCAGCAATAATAAGGAAGAAGAAACACTGAGCCGCATAGCCGATTCGGCCCAAACTGCTTTTTTTGAAGGCAAGGGTGATTGCTATGTAAGGTACGAGGAAGCAGAGGGTGAGGAAAAAAAGGAAACAGAGGTTTTCTTTTGCGACCGGTTTGAACTGGACGGTATCCGTTTTGAAGAACCAACCCCTAACTTTTTCAGCTTTAACAACCCTTATGGTGCCTGCCGCAAATGCGAAGGCTACGGTAAGGTAATTGGGATTGATGAAGATCTGGTGATCCCGGATAAGAGCAAATCGGTTTATGATAGTGCCATTGCCCCCTGGCGCGGCGAAAAAATGGGTGAATGGAACCAGCAGCTTATCCGCAGTGCCGATAAGTTTAACTTTCCTATTCACCGTTCGTACAGCCACCTGAACGATAAGGAGAAGAAGCTGTTATGGACAGGTAATAAACATTTCCGTGGACTTGATGCCTTCTTCAAGGAAATTGAAGAGCAGACCTATAAAATTCATTACCGGGTTATCCTTTCGCGTTACCGTGGTAAAACCACTTGCCCCGATTGTAAGGGCAGCCGTTTAAGGCCCGATGCCACCTATGTAAAAGTTGGAGGTCATTCTATTACCGATATTGTGTTGATGCCGTTGGATAAAGCACAAGAGTTTTTTACTAACCTGGAATTAGACGCGCACGATGGTAAAATTGGTAAGCGTTTGCTCATGGAAATAGCCAACCGCATAAGCTTCTTAAACGATGTAGGTTTGGGTTATCTAACGCTGAACCGCTTATCGAATACGCTATCTGGTGGGGAATCACAGCGGATCAACCTCGCTACCTCATTAGGCAGTAGTTTGGTGGGGTCCATTTATGTGCTGGATGAACCGAGCATAGGCTTGCACCCGCGCGATACACAGCGTTTGATCACCGTGCTTAAATCGCTTCGCGATGTAGGCAATACTGTTATAGTGGTAGAGCACGAAGAAGAAATTATGCAGGCGGCCGATCATATTATTGATATTGGCCCCGAAGCAGGTACGCATGGTGGTACGCTCATTTTTTCGGGTACGTACGATCAGATCTTAACGGATGATGACAGCCTCACCGGTAAATATCTGAGTGGCCGCGAAGAAATTGCCATTCCAGAACATCGCCGTAAATGGAACGATTTTATACAAATTAAAGGTGCCCGCGAAAATAACTTGCAAAGCGTTGATGCTAAATTCCCGTTAGGCGTGCTTACGGTAGTTACCGGGGTATCGGGATCGGGTAAAACCAGTTTGGTGAAACGCATTTTGCACCCGGCCCTGCAAAAGGTGCTGGGCAATTATTCGGGCGAGCAAACCGGTGCTTATGATGGCATTGAGGGCGATTACGAAAAGATAGAATCGGTTGAAATGGTGGACCAAAACCCCATTGGCCGTTCATCGCGCTCTAACCCGGTTACGTATGTAAAGGCCTGGGACGAGATCCGTAACCTGTATGCCGCCCAACCCGTGGCTAAAGCTGCCGGATTAAAACCATCGGCATTCTCTTTCAACGTAGAGGGTGGCCGCTGCGATGTTTGCCAGGGCGAAGGTGAGGTGAAGATAGAAATGCAATTTATGGCCGATATATTTTTGCCATGCGAAGCATGCAACGGCAAACGCTTCAAGCAAAATATACTGGACGTAACTTACCAGGAAAAGAACGTATCGGAAGTGCTGCAAATGACCATTGATGAAGCACTGGAGTTTTTTGTAAAGGAAACCAAGATCATCAACAAACTGAGACCATTACAGGATGTAGGCTTGGGTTACGTGCAGTTAGGTCAATCGTCAAACACCCTATCGGGCGGTGAGGCGCAACGTATTAAGCTGGCTTCGTTCCTCATTAAAGGTAATAATGCCAGCAAAACGCTATTCATTTTTGATGAACCAACTACGGGTTTGCATTTTGCCGATATTAAGAAACTTCTCCGCTCGTTTGATGCTTTGCTGGAACAAGGTAATACCATTATTGTGATAGAGCATAATATGGACGTGATTAAGTGCGCCGACTGGGTAATAGACATAGGCCCCGGCGGTGGTGATAAAGGTGGTAAACTTGTTTTTGAAGGCCTCCCCGAAGACCTGGCCAAACAAAAGAAAAGCTTCACTGGTCAGTTCTTGAAAGAACGATTAGGGAAATAAGAAACTAACCATAGCGGCACAAAGTATTGTCCCGCTATGGTTAGTTAAAATCTATGTCATTGCGAGCGATAGCGTGGCAATCTCCGCCAGACTTGTCTTAACGGGATTGCCACTTCGCTATCGCTCATCGTAATAACACCAAGTTGTTTTGCGACAATTTTCTCCATAATCTTACCTTTGCCAACCATATCAAATTTATCCTGTTAACTAATCATGACCATACTACTCATACTTGCAGGATGCTTACTTATCGCTTTAATTGTTTTAGCCAATAAATTATTTGGCAAACCCAGTACTACAGTGGATACACAGGCCAGTGAGCCGCTTGATAATAATTTAAAGAAATTGCTTGCTGAGCATGTAGCTTATTACCAAAATTTAGAGGCCGACAAGCAACTCAAGTTTGAAGGTATGATAGCCTCTTTCATTCAAAATATCCGTATAGAAGGTGTAGGCCTGGAAGTAACCGAACTCGATAAAGTATTAGTTTCCGCCAGCGCAGTTATTCCCATTTTTGGTTACCAGGAATGGAAGTACACCAATCTTACCAACGTGATACTATACCCCGATGCTTTTAACAATGATTTTCAATTTGAAGGGGAGGATGACGGTAGCCGTAATATGTTGGGCATGGTTGGCTCAGGCTATATGAACGGGCAAATGTTGCTCTCGAGAGCTGCATTGGTTGCTGGTTTTTCATCTTCATCGGGAAAGCAAAATACGGGCATTCATGAGTTTGTGCACTTGCTCGATAAATCGGACGGAGCAACCGATGGTGTGCCCGAAAATTTGTTAGGCCATGATTATGCTACGCCTTGGTTAAAAATGATGCACCAGGAAATACACCGTATTGAAACAGGTAGTTCTGATATCAATCCCTACGGCGCAACTAACGAGGCCGAGTTTTTAGCTGTAGCATCCGAATACTTTTTTGAGAAACCCGAGCAACTACAAAACAAGCATCCCGAATTGTATGAGCAGCTCAGCCGGATTTTTGCCCAGGATCCGGCTGCTAAATAATTAGTTTTAGTTAGCAAGCCGTCTGTTCGCTTTTATCTATATTTAGCGGACTACACCCTTACACATGTATCAGCAAACCCGAGCAACCGAAATCGCCAAAGGAATTATTGTAGCCAACGTTATGGCATTAGCAATTATGGCGTTAACCAATGTTTTGATTAACAAGGACGCGGGTTATGATGAAAGCATCCTCATCTTTTCCGAATTTATTATTATTCCGTTATTAATGGGTATAATAAGTGCATGGTTTTGGCGAAAATACAACCTGAGTGGTTGGGACATTACCGGCTATTCGGTTATCACTACACTTATTGCTATTGCATTCAGTTTCATATTTTTAAAGGAAGGTGCTATTTGCCTCATTATTGTATCACCGCTTATTTGGGGGTTTGTGTTAGCCGGTGCGTTTATGGGCAAAGAAATGTTTAAGAAGAATGACCATACTATCAATGTAAGCATCGTTTCGTTATTGCTGGTGATATTTATTGCAGATGCGTTATCCGAGCACCGCCATCAAAATTTAGTGTCCGATGAAATTGTAATCAACGCACCGGCTAATAAAGTGTGGAAGCATGTGGTTGCTTTTGAAAAAATTAAGCAAAAGAATAATTATTGGCTATTTAAGGCAGGTATGCCCAGCCCTATGCAAACTACGGTTGAAGGGTATCATAAAGGGGCGGGCCGTAAATGCATTTTTAGTAACGGTTATGTTTTCGATGAAAAGATAGTGACCTATAAACCTGGTAAAGACCTCACATTCGATATTGTTCATCAGCCCCGCGACCCTGAAATTATGGGACATATAGATATTTTACGTGGTCAGTTTCTGCTGAAAGATAATGGCAACGGAACCACCACAGTTACCGGTAACAGCTGGTATAAGTTATACGTTTTTCCTACCTGGTATTATGATTTGTGGGCCGAAAGCATAGTCCGTAATGTGCATACAAGGGTAATGGAGCATATAAAGGAACTGAGTGAAAAAAAGTAAAGGCATTCTTTTATTCAGCTCATCTAATCTTTTAAAGCCAAATTGCTTTTGAAAGAAATCTATTTCAACTCCGCTTCAGCTATTTTCATTACTTCATTTTGTATAGCGGCATGTTCAATTAAGCTAAACCTTTTGTGGTTGAAGCTGAAGTAGCCGTTCATTATACCGCCGCTTTTGCGGTCGTATTTATTGTTGATCATTTCAATAGCACGTACGGCGGTCATGTCTCCTTTTAAGGTACAGTCAACCGTTTTTTGATCACCAGTCGCCGGGTTGCTTACTATAAAGCTACGCTGCGGTGCATGAACTAATTTTACCGACAGTAACACTTTGTTATCCCTGGCTACCGTGAACGAATCACTTGGCATGGTTAGGGCTGCACGTTCCACATCGGCAAGGGCTGGCTGGGTAGCTACGTAGGCAGCCGAGCTTTTATTATTGATATTATTATCGACCGTAAAATAATGGTCAGTCACCGTATATCCGTTAACTTCAGTTTGGCTTTTCACCACAGAATTTAAGGATGATGGAGCGATAAACGATATAGCTGTAAAAGCTAAAGCCGTGCCGGTAAGCGTTAATATTCTTTTCATAATACGTGTCGGTTAATACCTATACCCTAAAGACGTCACTGATGCAAAAAACGTTGCATCAAAGCTTATTATTTTTATTTACTTTAAATAATAGCTCAAAGGCACTAGGGTAAAAGCCGGATCGTTTGCAAACAGTTTTGATAGTGATGCCGCATGACGTTGGCCCATAATTATCAGTATCCGTTTGCCCTGGTAAGCTTGTTGGGCGCTTAATATATTGCTGAATATTTTTAGCTCACGGTTGTAAAATATCGATACATATTCGGCACCAATATGTTCTTTGTCTATACGGGTAGTGTCTACCGTATTGTCCACCTTACCAAAGCTTCCGTTGGTTACCCTTACCGGATTAATGTAGATATTGTAATAAGTTAACTGATAAAGCTCCGGTGAATTTAATTGAAGTAAATAGCCTTTTAAAGATAGTTTTCGCTCTTTTAATTGTTCATCTAAGCTCCTGCCTCTTAATGAGTAGTTGGTTAGGGAGTTGGTAAATGCTTCCAGGTTTTTTCCATCTTTAAACAACCGGGTAGATAATCCCTGATAGAAATCAACTCCATAAACATGCGATAAACCCAGTTGCTTTGCCAGGTTGTAACCAAACTGGTATTCTTCTGCACGGCCATACTTTAGCTGGTTAAATTGTAGTTTCCCATCTTGGTACAATTGGTACAAACTGTCAACAGTGTGTTGTTCGCTGGGTTCCCGCTCAATGAGTATAAGGTCGGGTTTGTATTTAGCAATTTGGTTGTTAATGTCGGCTACCTCTTTTTGCCTGGCAGCACTAAACAAATCCATGCTTTCACCTTGCTTGTGAAAGCTTTCCTGCCCAAAATGAGTACTGCCAAATAGCATAACTTTTGTTGGCTCGGTTACCGGTTTTTGCTGAGCGGTGCTGGTTAAATTAAAACCAGTTATTAATATTATTATAAAGTGATATGGTTTCATGTTATGGCGTATTTATAAAGTAGAGTATCTTATTGATGCTTTCGTTACACTGGCTTAACTAATTATTATTTAGTAATTGATATATAGCGCATTAATTGTTATGCTGCAGATTTTTGATACTTATGGGGTAAAACATACAATGGCAACAACGGCGTAACGTTTTAGTAAGTAGCGAAGAAGCCTTACCTTTTCAATCCATTTCTATCTCGTGTGCTAAAGCCAATTGAGTTATTCAACCAATTAGTTAAGCTAATGGCAACTACTCATTAATTTATTTCAGATATTTAGGGCATGTACAGGTTTAAGGGTATTTGTTTGTTGTTGTTAATAGTACTGGCTTTGCAAGCCTGTAAGCCTGCCGGAGATTCATCGGGTAAAACTGTATTTAATATAAATTTGGATGAAGGTTTGAGCTCTATGGATCCTGCCTTTGCCCGAAACCAAAATGCTATATGGATGAGCAACCAGCTGTTTAATGGACTGGTGCAAATTGACGATAGCCTGCACATTAAACCCTGCATAGCTAAAACATGGGAACTAAGCGCCGATGGTAAAACCTACACGTTTCATTTACGCAATGATGTGTATTTCCATAATGACACCTTATTTACTGGTGGTAAAGGTCGCGCTGCTACGGCTGCCGATTTTGTATATAGCTTTGGCCGGTTGATAGATCCTGAAGTGGCCTCATCCGGTTCGTGGATTTTTAGCGATAAAGTGACCGGCAAAGAGGCCTTTATAGCACTAAATGACAGTACATTTCTAATTCGGCTGAAGCAGCCGTTTCCACCGTTAATGAGTTTGCTTACGGCTCAATATTGTTCGGTTGTGCCGCACGAGGTGGTAGAGCATTATGGTAAAGATTTTCGCAGTCACCCCATAGGTACAGGCCCGTTCCAATTTAAATATTGGAAAGAGGGCGAGGTAATGGTGCTGCTCAAAAATGAACATTACTGGGAAAAAGATAACCAGGGAAAGATGTTGCCGTATTTGGATGCGGTGAAGGCAACGTTCATCAGCGATAAGCAAACAGCCTTTATGGAATTTATTAAAAAGAAGCTTGACTTCTTTAATGGCATTAATGGCAGTTATCGTGATGATATTTTAACTAAGGGCGGGCACATTACCCAAAAATACAAGGGCAAGTTTAAAATGAACATTGCCCCATTTTTAAACACCGAATATTTGGGCATCCTTATAGATACTAGCAAAGCTATTGTAAAGCATTCGCCCCTGCGCTTACGCAAGGTTAGGCAAGCTATTAACTACGCCATTAATAAGGCAAGGATGATCAAATACCTGCGCAATAGCACCGGCACACCTGGCTATGCGGGGTTTATACCAGAGGGCATGCCGGGGTATGATAGTGCTGCTATACAAGGTTACAGATACGATCCGGCTAAGGCAAAGCGCTTGCTTGCTGAGGCTGGCTTTGCCGGGGGTAAAAACCTTCCCGAAATTGTACTGAGCACCACTACCAGTTACCGCGACCTGATAGAATATATTCAGGGCGAACTGCAGCAAGTGGGCATCCGCACACGCGTAGAACTGGTGCAGGGGGCAAGCTTGCGTGAATTAATATCCAAGAACGGAGTTAACTTTTTCCGCGCATCATGGCTGGCCGATTACCCCGACGCGGAAAACTTTCTGTCAGTATTTTACAGTAAGAATAAGATACCTTTTGGCCCCAATTATACAGGTTTCAACAATAAGCAGTTCGATGCCTTGTTTGAGCAGGCTTACCAGGAAAGTGACGATGCCAAACGGTTTAAACTTTACCAGCAAATGGATAACCTGGTTATGGAACAGGCGCCCGTAGTGATCCTGTATTACGATAAGTTAGTTAACTTGTACCAAAACAATATTTCCGGCTACAGCCACAACGCGCAAAACTTGCTGGTATTGAAAAATGTGAGGAAGAATTAATGGGTGAAGTTCCAGTCCCCTCCCTGGAGGGGCTTAAGGATGATGCGATGGCAGTGGTAGGTCATTTAAAGAGTTTATTAAACAAACCTATCCCCTCTCAATAGGGGATAAAGCCTAACTTCGATAGAATCAGAAAGATGACACTACTCAATAAGATACCTCACCCATTAACCATACTCATGGGCGTTATTGTATTGGCAGCGTTAGCCACCTTTTTGGTGCCTGCCGGTAAGTTTGATACGCTTACTTATAACAAACCCACTTTTACGCTTAATACGAACGGCAGTGATCTAACTCTACCTGCTACACAACGAACGCTTGACAGCCTGCACATCAGCGCACCCTTGGCTGCGTTTGAACAGGGCACTATCCGTAAACCAATTTCGGTACCGGGTACTTACCATCGTTTGCCAAAAAATGCACAAGGTATAATTAGTGTGATAGAAGCACCTATTAAAGGCTTGTATGATACGATAGACATCATCTTGTTTGTGTTGCTCATTGGCGGTTTTATACAAGTATTTAATGCCACCGGCGCATTGGAAGCCGGATTGAAAAGCTTATCGGCTACTATGAAGGGGCGCGAAGGGTTGCTTATTATCATCCTGACGTTTCTGCTGACTTTTGGCGGTTCCTCTTATGGCATGGCCGAAGAAGCTTTTGCTTTTTACCCGGTGCTGGTACCTTTGTTTTTAGCGGCTGGTTATGACCTGCTGGTGCCTCTCGCCGTCATATTCGGAGGTACGCAGTTGGGTACTTTATCATCTTTTTCCAGTCCCTTTTCTACCATTATTGCCTCTAACGCCTGCGGTATTAGCTGGACGGATGGCCTGAACGGTCGCTTGCTGATGTTTGTACTATCGGCTACCATCTATATTGTTTACCTGTTCAGATATGCGCAGAAGGTTAGGCTCAACCCGCAAGCATCGCTGGTTTACCGTTACGATGGCGCAGTACAAAGCCCTTTCCCATCGTTTAGTGAGCAGGTTGCAGGTTCTAAACTTTCGGTGCGCAATAAGTTGCTGCTGGTGGTTTTCTTTTTGGCCTTTGCCACCATGATAACGGGTGTAGTAGTATGGCACTGGTGGCTGCTTGAAATGTCGGCCGTGTTTTTGGTAGCGGCTGTGCTGATTGCCGTGTTGCAGCGCATGGATCAAAAGGTCTTTATAGACACCTTTATTAAAGGTGCTGAGGGTTTGTTAAGTGTTGCTTTCATTATTGGTGCAGCCCGTGGAGTTACGGCTATATTAGATGGCGGCAACATTAGCGATACCATTGTTCACGAAGCCGCGCAGTTGATCAGTGGTTTGCCATCGGGTGTGTTTATTGTGTTACTGCTGATGGTTTATTGCTTGTTCACGTTGTTTATTTCCAGCAGTTCGGGGATGGCGGTGGTTACCATGCCTATTATAGGAGGCCTGGCTGTAGCAGCCCATGTGCCTGGTCGCGAAATTGTGAACAGTTACCTGTTTGGTATGGGCATTATGGGTTTGGTTACACCCACAGGTTTGTTGCTGCCCTCACTTGCGCTGGTAGGCATCAGCATGAAAGCCTGGTGGAAATTTATATGGCCGCTAATGCTTATATTGTTTGTGCTGTGTGCGGTATTTTTGGTAATAGGGGTACAGCTTTAATTTTTCTTTTGCGCTGCGGCCCGTATATCTTTAACCTCTAATGTTTGCTTTGGATAGCCGTAAGCCGTAGCATGTACCATGCCCAATCCTAATTCTTTAAGTGAACCTACGCCACTCGGATAAACCACTTTGAGTACCGGGATAAGCCAGCCAATGTATTTGTATAAACTCAGCGTGTTCTTTAAGCCGGGTGTAGTTTCTAACATACCGGGCCTAAAATTATACACCTGTTTAAATTGCAGCAGTTTCAAATCATTTTCGGTTTTACCTTTTACCCGGCTCCAGTTGCTTCCGCCTTTCTCGCTGCTGTTAGTGCCAGCGCCCGAGATGTAGCAAAACGTCATGTCGGCATTTAAGCGGCTGAGCGTGGTAGCCACGTGCATAGTGAGTTCATAGGTCGTTTTGTAATAATCTTCTTTACTTACCCCAACCGAGGAGATGCCCAGGCAAAAGAAGCAAGCGTTATATCCAATCAACTGGTCTTCAATAGTAGTAAGATCGAACAAATCACTATGCACCAGTTCGGTAACCTTAGTATGCTTAATGCCGCTGGACTTGCGGTTAAGCAGCAAGATATGTTCTACCTCGGGAGCGTTCAGGCACTCGTGCAAAACGCCTTCGCCTACCATGCCGGTGGCACCGGTTAATAATACACGCAATGCCGGAGTTGATCTGTCGTTCATAATAACTGCTTTGCATAAAGTACACCACTTAACGTGTTTTGTTTGAATATGGGCAAAGGACATAGACCCATACAGTACACTTTTAATACCAATGATCAGAAGCTTCTTAAACCGTGACGGCCATCATTTTTTTGTTGGCCTCCAATGGTGATTTTTACCTCTATCAGTAAATAGTACCACAAGCGCTACAAATACTACCATAACGGGTAGTATAATGTGGCGTATCTTTGTTACACCATGAAAAAGGAAATACCGGTTTACGACATTTGCACGCTCTCTGAATTTAAACAGGAAGATATCCTCATCAGTCGGTTTGCACCGTACCTGGCTCAGCACCATAAACTGCACTTGGCTCATAAACATACCTTTTATCACCTGGTGCTATTTACAGAGGGAGCAGGTACGCACGCTATAGATTTTGAACAGTTTGATGTTAAACCCTACCAGATCTATTTTATGATACCCGGGCAGGTACACAGTTGGAATTTTGACGGGCCGGTGGATGGTTATGTGATCAATTTTTCGGTGCCGTTCTTTCAGTCGTTTTTGTTAAAGCCCGATTACCTGGAACAGTTCTCCTTTTTCAGTGGAAGCATCAGCGATGCGGTAATTAATTTGCCTGGAGCTTTACAGCCTGTCATCATTCAATTGTTTGAGCAACTGGTGCAGGAAAGCGACAGCGGTCAGCGTTTAGGATTGGATATGGTACGTGCCCTGATGCTACAGGTTTTTATTAGTATAGGGAGGTTGGGTTTTGATCAGCAGGCACATCAGGTGAGTGCCTACAATTATACGCTGCTAAAAAACTTTCAAAAGCTGATAGAAAGTCATTATACCACATTGCGTTTACCAAAAGACTATGCCGAACTGCTCTACATTACGCCTAACCACCTAAATGCGTTGTGCAAAGATGTACTCGGCATTGCCGCAGGGGAGGTGATCCGTAATCGGATAATACTCGAAGCCAAACGGTTGCTCATTAACCTGCAACTTAATATAGCAGAAATAGCTGCCAGACTTAGCTTTGATGATAACTCTTATTTTACCAAGTTCTTTAAAAAACATACCGGTTTAACACCCGAGGAATTCAGAAAAGAAACTTTAAAAACAAACCACCATGAAAACGTTAAGCTTAGATAAAACCGCCATGAACAACCCGTCAGAGTTTAAATCAGCATTGAGTGCCAAATGTCCTAAATGCCGCACGGGTAAAATGTTTGCCAATAAAATGTACCAGTTTGGCGGACAAAAAATGCACGATGCTTGCCCGCACTGCGGTTTCCATTTCGAAATAGAGCCGGGTTACTTTTACGTGGCCATGTTTATAAGCTATGCCATGAACGTAGCCGAAATGGTGACCATGGCCGTGGCCACCTACCTGCTAACCGGCAATATGGAATCACCCTGGTTATACATCACTATATTGTTGAGCGTGGCGTTTATACTGGCACCATTCAACTTTAGGTATTCAAGAGTGATATTACTGTATTGGTTAACGCCAAATTTGCATTATGATGCTAACCGCAGGTAAACGGCGTTGAAAATGTATCTCAAACAAAAAGGCCATTGCAACTTGCAATGGCCTTTACTATAATATAACGTTATGCTGATTAAGCGTGTTGTTGCCTGCGGATGATGTTTAACGCACCACCTGCTTTAAACCACTCAATTTGCTGAGCATTGTAAGTATGGTTAACCGGGAACGAATCTTCGGTGCCATCGGCGTGGTGTAATACCACGGTTAACTGTTTGCCTGGAGCAAACTCAGTTAAGCCAACAATGTCAATTTTATCATCTTCCTGAACCTTGTCGTAATCGGCAACGTTATCAAAAGTGATACCCAACATACCTTGTTTCTTCAAGTTGGTTTCGTGGATACGGGCAAACGATTTTACCAATATGGCACGTACACCTAAGTGACGGGGTTCCATCGCCGCGTGCTCGCGTGATGAACCTTCACCATAGTTTTCGTCACCAACTACAATAGAACCTATACCGTTAGCTTTATAATCGCGCTGAGTAGCTGGAACTGGTCCGTACTCGCCGGTCAATTCATTTTTAACGCTATCGGCGGTGTTGTTAAAGTAGTTGATTGCACCAATCAGCATATTGTTGCTGATGTTATCCAGGTGACCACGGAATTTTAACCAAGGGCCAGCCATAGAAATATGGTCAGTTGTACATTTTCCTTTTGCTTTAATCAGCAAACGTAAACCTTTAATGTCGGTACCTTCCCATGCTGCAAACGGATCTAACAGCTGCAAACGTGATGAGGTTGGGCTAACCAAAACCTCCACTGCGCTACCATCTTCGGCTGGTGCCTGGTAACCTGCATCTTCTACTGCAAAGCCTTTAATTGGCAATTCAATACCCAGTGGCTCGTCCAGCATAACTTGCTCACCGGCTTCGTTGGTTAAGGTGTCAGTTAACGGGTTAAATGTTAAATCACCCGCGATAGCAAACGCAGTAACAATTTCCGGAGAAGCTACGAAAGCGTGTGTATTAGGGTTGCCATCCTGGCGTTTAGCGAAGTTACGGTTAAACGACGTGATGATAGAGTTTTTACGGGTAGGATCATCGGTATGACGTGACCACTGACCAATACATGGTCCGCAAGCGTTAGCCAATACTACACCGCCAATTTGCTCAAATGTATTCAAGTAACCATCACGTTCTACAGTGTAACGTACCAGTTCTGATCCTGGGGTTACAGTGTATTCGGCTTTAGTTTTTAAACCTTTATCGGTAGCTTGTTTAGCTATAGAAGCTGCACGGCTAATGTCTTCGTATGATGAGTTGGTACATGAACCAATCAAACCAACCTCTAAAGCAGTAGGCCAGCCATTTTCTCTAACAGCGGTAGCGAATTTAGAAATAGGCCAAGCCAAATCCGGTGTGAACGGACCGTTTACATGCGGCTCCAGCTCGCTCAGGTTAATTTCAATAACCTGGTCAAAGTATTGCTCTGGAGATGAGTAAACTTCGTCATCACCGGTTAAGTGTGTAGCAACAGCATCGGCCAGGTCTGCAATGTCGGCACGTTGAGTACCGCGCAGGTAAGCAGCCATTTTTTCATCGTAACCGAAGATAGATGTGGTTGCACCAATTTCGGCACCCATGTTACAAATGGTACCTTTACCGGTAGCCGAAAGTGAACGTGCACCTTCGCCAAAATATTCAACAATAGCACCGGTACCACCTTTTACGGTTAATATACCAGCCACTTTCAAAATAACATCTTTAGCTGATGCCCAACCCGATAATTTACCGGTTAAGTGAACACCAATTAGTTTAGGGAATTTAAGCTCCCATGGTAAGCCGGCCATTACGTCGCAGGCATCGGCACCACCAACACCAATGGCAATCATACCTAAACCACCCGCGTTTGGCGTGTGCGAATCGGTACCGATCATCATACCACCCGGGAAAGCGTAGTTTTCTAACACAACCTGGTGAATGATACCTGCACCCGGTTTCCAAAAGCCCAGTCCGTATTTATCCGACACCGATGAAAGGAAATCGTAAACCTCGCTGTTAATATCTTTAGCAGTATTTAAATCTTCAACAGCGCCAATTTTGGCCTGTATTAAGTGATCGCAATGTACGGTTGAAGGAACAGCCACTTGTGGGCGACCGGCCTGCATAAATTGTAGTAACGCCATTTGAGCAGTAGCATCTTGCATAGCCACGCGGTCTGGTGCAAAATCTACATAATCAACGCCACGTTGGTAAGCTGCTTTAGCATTACCTTCGGTAAGGTGGGCGTATAAAATCTTTTCAGTTAAAGTTAAAGGTTTGCCGGTCGCTTGGCGGGCAGCATCAATACGGCTGCTATAGCGGTCGTACACCTTTTTAATCATATCTAAATCAAATGCCATTCAATTGATTGTTAGGTAAAAAATGAACAATATTGGTTCGGTACTTCGCAAAAAGGCGAACGCCGCGAATTTACAAATTTTAGAGTTTTATTGGTAATAAACAGTACCTTAAACACTATTTAGATTTATTCTGAATTGGTAGATTGGTTAAGGGTTAGGTAGTTAAACGGTATGTGGTTTGCAACACGTTTAGCTGTCAGTCTGAGCTTGTCGAAGACCTGTACTCATCATTAGGCCTTTGATAAGCAGGCTGATAACCTTAAATAAGTCACGCAAACTTCTTAATCCCAAATACCGTTGGCTTCTGTTAAAATTATGGGCTCTTCGCCGGTTACCATTATCGTATGTTCGTGCTGGGCTACATAACCGCCTTTGTTACCCACTAAAGTCCATTTATCGGCACTGGCGTTTGCAATAGTCGATTTGGTGGAAATGAATGTTTCAATAGCCACTACGCTGTTTTTGCGGAAACGGGTGGTATTGTAACGGTCGTAACAGTTTAAAATATCATGCGGTTCTTCGTGCAGGCTGTAGCCTATACCATGCCCCGCAAGATTTTTAATAACGGTAAAACCACGCTTGGCCGCCTGCGTTTCTATCAGCTTACCAATGTCTGCAATTTTAACGCCGCCACGAATCTGGCTGATAGCGAGTTTTAATATTTCTTTAGATGCATCTACTAATTTTTGATGTTCGTTTTGGTCTTCACCTAAAACAAAAGAGCCCCCGTTATCGCCCCAAAAGCCATTCAATTCGGCCGATACATCAATGTTAATCAGATCCCCGTCCTGTAAAATAATATCAGCCGATGGCATACCGTGCGCAACAGCGTTGTTCACACTAATGCAAGTATAGCCCGGGAAACCATAAGTCAATTTAGGAGCCGATTTGGCACCCATTTCGGTTAACATATTGCCGCCAAATTCGTCGAGTTCTAGAGTGCTCATGCCTGGTTTGCAGTGCTCCCGCATGGCTTTTAAAACCAGTGCTACGCACTCACTTATTTTTTGCATTCCGGCTAATTCGGCTTCGGTAGTTATAGACATATTTTAATTATAGTAGAATGCAAAGGTAATAGCTGCGGTGGAATTAAGGTTCGGTTGAATGTAAAGTTCCAAGTAGGTTAAATTGATTGTAAGATTTGCAGGTTAGGGTTGCAGGTCTTGCGCTCGTTTGCAACGAGTATCTAACATGGTTTTACGTTTGTAACGTAAAACACTACAACACCTCAAACCTATATCCCGCCTTACTCCAAACTTCTAAAGCCCGAGGCAGCACATACTCAAGCCGGTTAAAAGCCTTCAGGCTATCATGAAAAACTACGATAGAACCGTTGCCAGTATGTTTAAGTACACCCTTAAGGCAGTCGGCAGGTTTCAGGCTCATATCCCAGTCGCCGCTCAGTATATCCCACATAATGATTTGTAAGTTAGGCCTTAACGCTTTGAGTTTTTCAATTTGCGACCGTTTGGCCCGGCCATACGGCGGACGGAAAAGTGGGGTCTTTAGAAATTCATCGGCCTGTATAAAATTGATGATGTATGTTTCATCGTCGGTGTCCCAGCCGCGCAGGTGATTAAACGTATGGTTACCTATGGCATGGCCCCCTGCCTGTACCTGAGCATAAATATCGGGATGTTTTTTTACGTTATCACCAATGCAAAAGAATGTTGCTTTAGCATTGTGCTTCTTCAAACAGTCGAGCACAAAAGGAGTAATAACCGGGATAGGGCCATCGTCAAACGTAAGATAAATTACCGGCTGTAATCGGTCGCGGTTCCAAACCAATTGTGGATATAGCTTTTTAAGCAGCCAGGGCGTTTTAACCAGGTACATATACAAAGTAAGTTAATTTTAGGTTGAGGAGGAGACAATTGTAGGGACTGAATTTTTTAACTCAAAAATATCAGCCTGGATAACATCTGGTTTTATAAGGAATAGCACACGGAACACTTACAAGAAGTGAAGAAAACTTACTCATCATAATTAACAGGATAGTTACAGACCTATACTAAATCAAATTATCGTTCAAATCAAAAAATTATACCTTTGTCAATTGGTTGCATAAACCGTCAACCGTATTCAGATCTATTCCATGCAAGGGCACCCATATAAAATTTTGGTAGTAGGAGGAGGCAGTTGGGCCACCGCTAACATTAAAATGCTGACAGATAATAAAACACCAAAACAAATATTTTGGTGGATGCGCAGTCAGCAGGCGGTAGAAGACATTCAAAACTACGGGCATAACCCTAATTACCTGAGTTCGGTAGAAATTAAAGTTCCTGCCGAAAACATTTCTACAGATTTAAAGAGACTGATTTCTCAAGCTGATTTTGTGTTGTTAAACGTTCCTGCTGCATTCCTTAAAAATGTGCTGGCAGGCGTTACCCCGGCCGATTTAGCGGGCAAAAAAATTATTTCGGCCATTAAAGGTATAGTGCCCGATGAGAACCTAATTATTGGTGAGTTTTTGCATAAATACTATGATGTTCCGTTCAGTAATTTCTTGGTGATCAGCGGACCATGTCATGCCGAGGAAGTAGCTTTAGAAAAATTATCCTACCTAACCATAGCCTCGGCCGATGCTGAGTTGGGTGCGCTTTTTGCCGGAATGTTAAGTACCCGTTACATTAAAACTATTGTATCTGACGATATATATGGCACTGAATATGCCGCTGTGTTAAAAAATATATATGCTATAGCCAGTGGTATTTGCCATGGCGTTGGTTATGGCGATAACTTTCAGGCCGTATTAATCTCCAATGCTATTCGTGAAATGCAGGATTTTGTAAATGCTGTTCACCCCATAGACAGGGATATTAAAGAATCGGCCTACCTGGGCGATTTACTGGTGACTGCTTATTCGCAGTTTAGCCGCAACCGTACTTTCGGTAACATGATAGGTAAAGGTTACACCGTAACCTCAGCCCAACTGGAAATGAATATGGTGGCTGAAGGTTATTATGCAGTAAATTGTCTACACCAAATAAATAAACAGTATACAGTAAGCATGCCCATTTGCGAGTCGGTATACCGTATTTTATACAAGAAACACTCTCCCGTGTTAGAAATGAGGCGTTTGGCCGAACAATTGAGTTAGTATAACTATATAAACTCATTGAATCATGAAAAACGTAATTAAAGTTGCTCTATTAGCAGCCGGATTATTTGTAGCTGCCGATACTCAAGCTCAAGTTGTTAAAAAAACAGGTAAAGCTATAAGCAAAGGTGCCAAGGCTGTAGGTAATACTGCCGAAGATGGTGCAAAGGCCGTTGGTAAAGGTGCAAAAACAGGTGCCCGTAAAACTGCTGAAGTTGCTTCAAAAGGTAAATCGGCTGTTGTTGATAAAAAATATGATAGTAAAGTTGGTCCGGCCGGACAAACCATTTACATCGATAAGAATTCTGCTTATTACTATGTGAATAAAAAAGGCCGTCACGTTTATGTGAAGGAAGCTAATTTAGTAGCTAAACCTATGTAATTATATTAGCGTGCCTGGGGCTTCCCGGGCACGCTAACTATTTGAATACCTACCTTACATCTTATCATGAAAAATTACCTGTTGGCATTTATACATATTTTGTTTGCCTTCATTTTAATTTCGGCAGCTTGCTCTTCCCCCGAAAACAAGAAGAATATTAAAGGGAAATGGAAGGCCAAAGTTGGTAATACCCATTTAGAGATTACGGGTAAGCAATTCATCCTTACTGAGGATGAGCCCATGGCCGAAGATTATTTCATTAAAGACGATTCTATATTTACTTCATTTGAAGGCAGCCAGCCTTACAGCCGTTTTGTGATCCAAAATCTTGATGATCATAATTTAAAGTTGCTTTACCCCGATTCTGTTTCCGTAGAATTTGTTCGCTAACTAATCCCTTAGCCCGGCATCATTTTAATTGCGATTAAATAAGTCTAACTTTATTCGCTATGAAAGTAGCTGTTGCCTCTCCCCCCATAATAAAAGGTGTTGATGACGGATTATACTGGCTCGAAAAGCTGGCAGAACAAGCGGCCCAACAACAAGCCGAAATTATTTGTTTTCCCGAATCTTACCTGCCCGGATATCCTGGAATGGATTACCCGGTAACCGACCGCACCGTTGAACGGTTACAATGGGCATTGCAACAAGTATTTACCATTGCCAAGCAGCATAACATTGCAATCATTATTCCGATGGATTGGTATGGTGATGGCGGATTGATGAACGTAGCGCAAGTAATATCTAACAAAGGCGAAGTTTTAGGTTATCAGACTAAAAACCAGTTAGACCCGAGCGAGGACAATGAATGGACGGCTGGAACAGACCGGCATCTCTTTGAAGTGAATGGGTTAAAATTTGGCATCGTCATTTGCCACGAAGGCTTCCGTTACCCCGAGTCGGTTAGATGGGCGGCGAAGCAGGGAGCTCAAAATGTATTTCACCCGCATTTTTCGGGAAGTAACACAGCAGGGCCAACTCTTACCGAATGGGGCAATAAAAATAATCCGTATTATGAAAAGGCTATGATGATGCGTGCTCTCGAAAACACTATTTATTTTGCCAGTTCAAATTATGCATCGTTGTACCCCGAATCGGCCGGAGCTATTATAGCACCCGACGGCAACTGTGTAGCCCACGCGGCTTATGGCGAGGTTGGTGTAACCGTTACTAACATCGACCTGAATTTAGCTACAGGATTACTCGCCAAGCGCTTTAAAAACCATTTATACCAATAGCATATAAACAACAAAGCCTCCCCTAAGGGAGGCTTTGTCAAAACTAAAACTAACGGGTTCCAATGGCTTGGTTCCCTTAACTAAATATATCTATTAGAATTTTTTGCGACGCTCGCCACGGTCTTCACGGCGTTTGCCCGAAAAATCGCGGAAACCGCCACCGCCAGAGTTGCCTCTTTCGGCGCCACGGTTGCTGCTGCCACCTTCACGACGGTTTCCACCTCCATAACTGCTGCCGCCTTCGCGTCTTTTATAGCCACCGCCAGAGTCTCCACGGCTTTCACCACGGTCGCTACCGCCATCTGCCGATACTTCAATTCTAACCTCACGGCCTTTAAATTGAGCATCTTTGAAAGCAGCAAAAGCTTTTTCTGAATCATCATTAGCAACTTCCAGGAAAGAGTAAACACCCTTAACGTCAATTTTGCCAATAGTACGGCCAACAATACCGGTTTGGTTACAAAAATAACCTAATAGATCGCCGCGGCTAAAGCCGTCAACCGAACCTAAGTTAATAAACAAACGAGTAAAGTCACCACGGTTACCGCGTGAACCTCTGTCGCCATCGGCACCTTCACGGCTAAAGCGGGTATCTTCTGCAGCGTTTAAATCCGGAGCATTTTTGTAATATTCCAGGAAGCTGTTGAACTCAATAGATGCGAAGCGTTTGATCAGGTCTTCTTTAGACATATCGGCAAACTCATCGTAAATACGAGGTAAGTATTGCTCAATTTGCTGCTCGTTAACTTCAATGTTATGTACCTTATGAATAAGGCCAAACAATTGTTTTTCGCAAACATCAAAACCGGTTGGTATTTCGGCTTTAATAAACTTTTTACCTATAACACGTTCTATTTGACGAATTTTGCCAATCTCTTTAGAGTTAACAATAGCTATAGAGATACCTGTTTTACCGGCACGGGCTGTACGACCGCTACGGTGGGTATAGTTCTCAATTTCGTCAGGTAATGAGTAATTAATTACGTGGGTTACGTCGTTAACATCAATACCACGTGCAGCTACGTCAGTTGCAATTAACAACTGTAAGCCACGCTCGCGGTAGCGTTTCATTACCCTGTCGCGTTGTTGTTGCGAAAGGTCACCGTGTAAAGAATCGGCGTTGTAACCGTCTTTAACCAACGATTCGGCAATTTCCTGCGTTTCAATTTTGGTACGGCAAAATACTATACCGAAAATATCGGGGTTAAAATCAACAATACGTTTAAAAGCAGCGTATTTGTCGCGGGCACGTACTACATAGTATTCGTGCTCAATGTTGGCATTACCGGTATTCTTTGCGCCCATGGTGAGCTCAAAAGGATCGGTCATGTACTTTTTAGAAATGCGGCGAACCTCGCTTGGCATAGTGGCTGAAAATAGCCATGTTTTTTTATCCTCGGGCGTGGTGGATAAGATACTGTCAATGTCTTCCTGAAAGCCCATGTTGAGCATTTCGTCAGCTTCATCCAATACTACAAACTGTACCTGCGAAAAATCAATGGCTTTGCGGTTGAGTATATCGAGCATACGGCCCGGGGTAGCAACAACAATTTGTACGCCGCGTTTAATTTGGCGTAACTGATCTGAAATACTGGCTCCTCCATAAACAGCAACAACGTTAACGTTCTTCATGTTTTTGGAGTAGTTTTTCAAATCACTGGTGATTTGTAAACAAAGTTCACGTGTAGGGCACAAAATTAGTGCTTGTGGATAATTTTCTTCAAAATCCAGCAGTTCCAATAATGGTAAGCCAAAAGCAGCAGTTTTTCCGGTCCCGGTTTGGGCTAATCCGACAAAATCGTTGCTGCCTGTTAACAATACCGGAATTGACTGTTCCTGGATTGG
>Ga0265780_10001015_pt1 | contig 41282 bp, 29 predicted proteins | sample P1T30metagenome_FD_192432 | JGI IMG/M metagenome (GOLD analysis project Ga0265780, IMG submission 192432) | Plant litter microbial communities from East Loma Ridge, Irvine, California - P1 T30 | ecosystem: Environmental > Terrestrial > Plant litter > Unclassified | place: USA: California...
GAACTTCATTCGGTCACCAGGCTCCCCTCTCCCGGAGGGGAGGGGCCGGGGGTGGGGTCGCACGGCAGAACAGCCTATTGCAGCTTCTTGGATAGCTCGCTTGCCGCTAGCCCCAGGCGCGGCCCAAAACCCGTCAAAAGCTGCCCGTCCATCTCGACCACGCGGCCGGTGCGGCCGGCGTTGGTTTGGGCGATGCCGGGAACTTGCAGCAGACCGGCTTTGCCGCCCAGACTTTGCAGGCCGCTGTCGAAGAGCAGCAGCACGTCGGGGTTGGCGGCCACGAGGGCTTCGGCCGTGAGGGGCTTGAACTCGGTGAAGCCGGTGGCGGCGTTTTGGCCGCCCGCCAGCTGAATGATTTTCTCGACCTGCGTGCCCTGGCCGGCCACCATCATGGTGCCCGTGCCGCGGGCGTAGATGAACAGGACTTTGGGTGATTTGGCCGGCTTACGCACCTGCGTCAGCTGCGCATCGAGCTTTTTGAGCAGCGCGGGCACTTCGGCCGTGGCCCCGAAGGCGGCCGCTACTTCCTTGATTAACTGCTTAGTACCATCTACCGAATACGCTTGCTTGAACAGCTCGACGCGCACGCCGGCCGACTTGAGCTGCGCGGCCACCTCGGGCTTCAGCGACTCGGTGGTGCCCACTACCAGGGTGGGGTTTTGGGCCAGCACGCCTTCGGCGGAGATGTTGCGGTTGTGGCCCACTTTGGGCAGCTTTTCGAGCGCGGCGGGGTACGTGCTGGTTACGTCTACCCCTACTATTTGGCCCTGGCGGCCCAGGTCGCAGATGATTTCGCTGATGGTGCCATTGAGCGACACGATGCGCGGCGCGGGGGCTGCGGCCGCCGTAAGGCTGCTCAGCAGCAGCACGCCGAAGGCCAGCAGCTTATTCAGCCCCGAAAACAAATTACTCATACCTAAACGCTTAGCAATTAAAAAATTAGTGCCGGCACGAACGGCTCGCGCAGAATAGCCTCACCACAAGGACTACCCCCCAAACCACAGGCGCGCAAGCCGCCCGGCCGGACTTTTTACCTAAATCGGTCATGCAGAGCGCAGCGAAGCATCTCGCTCGCTTCGTTGCTGACAAAAGAAATTACTGCGCCACGCGAGATGCTTCGCTGCGCTCTGCATGACAATTATCTCTATTTCAGGCTCGTGCCATTAGGCTGGTACACGTAGCGGAACGTGTAGTAGCCGCTGGGGTCAGTGGCGCTGGGCGTGGCTGGCGCATTTTTGTAATAGCTCGTGATTTCCATCTTCGCGTACTTGCCAATGGCAGTCCGAATGAGTAGTACCCTGCCAGCTATCGGGCTCACAATGTGCGTAGTCCCATCGTAGTTGTACCAGCCTTGACCTGGCACAGCGGGTATAGCCTTGGCCGCAGGCGAATCCACGCTATAGCTGGTGGTCGGCGCATCGGTCATGTCGGCAAACAACCCCTTATAAATTTGAGCTCCCCCCTGGCCGGGACCGCTGCTACCACCATTAATAAGTATAGCAGTGCGGTTCACAGCTATATCCCACTTAGTCGAATTTGAGTCAGTATAAGCTACTTCCTTGCCGTCGGCTAAGCTATAGAAGGTATAATGCTTGGGGGACAGGGGCTGGCCGGTGCTGCTGGTAGTGCCAACAGTGGCTAGGTTGCTCACAGTTTGGGCCTGCGCGGCGGGGGTTACGGTGGTCGGGTCGTCGTCTTTGCTGCACGAGGCGAGGGCGAGGGTGCCGGTAGCAAGCAGCAGGGCGGGGCGGAACAGGTTTTTCATGTGAAAAAAGGGATTGTTGCGCGGACTTTGTAGTCCGCGAGTGAAAGGATAGCGTTGAGAATTCGCGGACTACAAAGTCCGCGCAACAGGCTTCTTGCCCAGCTCGATAGCCAGGCTGGCGTACCAGAGCCGGCCGGCTAGCGTACTGATGTAGGCCGGGTCGGTGTAGTTAGCGAGGTTGTCCACGCCGGCTTGCAGGCTCAGCCAGGGGCCGAGGGTTTTGCTGGCGGCTACGTTTAGCAGCAGGTAGCCGCTTACGTACTCATTGTCAGCGTCCAGTATGGTATTGGCGTTGGCGTCGGCAAAGCCGTAGCGGCCCCGGTAGATGGCCCGCACGCTGGCCGTGAGGCCGCGGGGCTGGTTTTCGTAGAAAACCTTGGCGTTCCAGGTGTGGCGCGAGCGATTGAAGAGCCCGCCGTAGTCGCTGGTTCGCACGCGCTCGGTTTGCAGCGTGGCTGGGTCGCGGCGGAAAACCTGCCCCGCTTCGAGCGACTTGACCACCGACTTGTCTTTTGCTATAAGATACTGGTAGCCAGCGCCCATCGTGAAGCCGTGCGGCAGTTGCAAGGAGTTTTCTAGCTCCAAGCCCTGGGTGTAGGCGCGCGTCACGTTGCGGTAGGAAAACACCGACTGACCGTTTTTCTTTAGCGCCACGGTGGTGGTTTCAATCAGGTTGCTCAGGTCGTTGCGGAAGGCATTGACGGTGAGGCGGTAGCTCAGGTCCGGGTTATTGAGCTTGGGCGCTAGCAAGAACCCCACGTTGGTCGCCACCGAGCTTTCGGTGGTCAGGCTGCCAGCCTGGTCGAGTGCGGATTGATAGATAATGGCCTGACCAGTAGTCGGGTCGGTGGCGAGCTGGCCTTGCTGGGCTAGCTGGGCTACTTTGGCCTGCACCTGGTTGGTGCCAAACACGCTGTAGCCCACCGTGGGGTTCGAGAAATTGAGGTAGAGCTGCCGGAAATCGGGGGCGCGGTAGCCGCGGCCCACCGAGCCGCGCAGGGCCAGCCAGGGCGCCAGCTGGTAGCGGGAGGCGAGCTTGGGGCTCAGTTGGCCAGCGTATTGGCTGGGGCCGTCGTAGCGCACGCCGCCCACCAGGTTGAGCTTGGCCAGGGGCGTCCAGTCGTATTGAGCGTAGCCATAGGCGTTTTGCATCAGCTGGCGCTCGTCGTAGCGGGTGGCGGCCACGGTCTGGTGCTGGTAGCCGGTGCCCAGGGTCAGCGTCTGGTTGGGGCGCGGGCTGTAATCGACTTGTACCTCGGGCCGCAGGAAGGTCTGGGTGAAGTACGTGGCGTCAAAATACCGGCCATCAACGGCATAGGTATAGTCCTCCTGGGTGTGGTAGCGGCTGTAGTAGAGGCGCGCCGTGGCAAATACTTTGTCGCCGGCGAAGCGGTGCGTAAGCGTGGGGTTGAGGTTAACATCCGTCTGCCGGCTCTTCAGCGCTACGTTGGCCGTGAGGCCCGCTTCGTTGGTCGTGGGCGCCGTACTCGACTGGTTTTCTATAAAATACCGGCCCGACAAGCTGAATTTGGTGCGCTCGCTCAGACGGTAGGTAAAGCGGCTTTGGCCGGTGTAGCTCGCAAAAGGTGGCACCGTAGCCGCGCCACTTTCGGGCTGCAAGGTGTAGCCCGCCGAGCTGTAGCGATTGCCAAAAAGCGTGAGCCCCGCCCGCTCGCCGCCCGCATTCAGCGTGGCGCTGAGGTCGGCCGTTTGGTTGCTGCCGTAGCGGGCGCGCAGGCCGCCGCTGAGGCCCGGCTGCGGCTTTTGGGTGATGATGTTGACCACGCCGGCCAGCGCATCGGAGCCCCACAGCGCCGAGGCCGGCCCCTTCACCACCTCAACCCGCTGGATGTTGCCCACCGCTACGCGGGTCAAATCGAGGGTGCCAGCGGTGCGCCCAATGAGCGGCTCGCCATCCACCAAAATTAGGGTGTACTCCGAGTTAAGGCCTTGCAGCTGAATACCCTGCCCGTGGTCCGACACGAGGCTCAGACCGGTTTGCTCGCGCAGCACGTCGCCGAGCCGCAGCGAGCCCATGCTCTTAATCTGCTTCGCCCCCACCACCGAAACCGGGATGGCCACGTCGGTCAGGCTCTTTTCGGTGCGGGTGGCGGTCACCACCACGTCATCGAGGCGCTGGCGGCGCAGCGTATCGGCGAGGGCCGCCGGGCGCTGCGCCAGGGCTGGACCAGCCAGCAGAGCCAGCGGCAGCACATAAACGACAGATGAGGTGGAGGAATGAGCCATTATTTAGACTTGTTCTAAACAGTGGCAAATGTAGGCCCTCAAATTTCACCTTTGCAAGGCTTATTTAGAAATTATCCAAATTAAATCTGAAGACAATTTGAGTTATATGCCTTGTGGAAATAAGGCGGCGCTGGCATCATCTTTATGTTTGCGGCCTCTTAAAACATTCTTTCCCAGCCAATACTCAGATGAAGCACTTATTACTTCTCCTTCTATTAAGCACTACTATTGCGCAGGCGCAAACCGCTTTGAGATTTGATAAGCGGTTTGTGGAATGCGAGGACAAGTGGGTGGTCTTTCGCCCTGACAAGGAAGGTACCTACAGCTACGGCTTCATCTACATTGACGAGCAGGCGGGCCTCACGCACCAGGTTGGAGGCAGGTTTACTATTGAGAAAGACGGCACTTATACGCGTATCCCACAAGGGCTTGACAGCATTAATATGAAAGTGCGTCTTCAGCCCAACCAAGTACGGGTAGCCTGGCTACCGCCTGCCGCGTTTACTTCATTGAAAATCAAAGCGACTCCTGAGTGGCTACACTTTTATAAAACAGACACTGTCTCTGCTAAGCACTTGTACCGTTGGGGCTTTTTGTACAACTCCTGGGATGAATCGACTAAGGCGCTAACGTATCTGGAGCGGGCGCAGCAGCTTGACCCCAAGTTCTGTGGCTTGGCGGCTGAGTTGGCTTACACCTACAATGCCTTGCAGCAATATGGCAAAGCTATTCCGGTAGCGCAGCGAGCGCTTGAAGCCACCCCCAGCGACTGCTATTTATACAAAGAGCTTTCGTATGCGCAACTGCATACGGGGCCGATAGCTGAAGCCGCAACCACTTATGTAAAAAGCACTTCGCTATGTACCGATAAAGCAATGAAAAGTGAAATCGCCTTCAACATAGCTGGTAAATATTATCAGGCCAAAGACCGGAAGAACTTTGATTACTGGGCCAAAGAAACCAGGAAATGGGCGACTAAAGGCGACCAATTTGCCACCAATCTGACTAAGATGGAAACAGATTTTTCCAACTAGTGCACGAGCACATCGGCAAGGCTCCGGCTAAACCTCTGGCCTCCCTGTCCGTTTGGGAAGCACTCACACAGTGCTTCAATGCGGATTTACTACTTCCTGCCGGTCCTTCTCGGCCTGCCTGCCCTGCGCCTGGCGGCGCAAACCACCGCCCCTCCCACCGATACCACCAACGCTCGCGCCCTGCCCTCAGCTACGGTGGTGGGCTACGGCCAGCGCCTGCCGTTGCGGCGCACGGCGGCCGGCGTGGGGGTTATCGACCAAACTATTATTCAGCGGTTTAATGAAAGCTCACCGGCCACGGCAGTAAACACGCTGCCCGGCGTGCGGCTCGAAGAGCGCGCCACCGGCAGCTACCGCATCAGCGTGCGGGGCAGCACGCTGCGCTCACCTTTTGGGGTGCGCAATGTGAAGCTGTACTACTTCGATATTCCCTTCACGGAGGCCAATGGCACCACGCCGCTCAACATCCTCGACCCGGCGCAGCTCGGGCGCATCGAGGTGCTGAAAGGGCCGGCCGGCAGCGTGTACGGCGCGGGCACGGGCGGCGTGGTGCGCCTCGAAAACCGTCGCCCGGCCCCCGGCCAAGCACAGGCCCAAATAGGCTATTCGGTGGGCTCTTTCGGGCTGCGGCGCTTCACGGCCTCGGCCGAAACCAGCAAGCAAAATGGCGACTACTGGCGGGCGCAGTACGCGCACCAGCAGCTCGACGGCTACCGCCAGCAGAGCAGCTTGCAGCGCGATGTATTCGCGGTAGATGGGCAGGTGAGTTCGTCCGATAAGCAGACGTTTTCGGTGCACGCGCTCTACACCGACTTATACTACCAGTTGCCGGGCGGCCTCACGCGGGCGCAGTTTGAAGCCAACCCGCGGCAGGCGCGGCCGGGCACGGCCACCGCGCCCGGCACAGTGGCACAGCAGGGTAGCTACGCCTCGCAGACAGGGCTTTTGGGCCTCACGCACGAGTACCGCTTTTCGGAGCGCTGGAGCACCACGGCCACGGTGTACGGCCGCACCACCCGCGTAGCCACACCCTACCTCGTTGACTGGCAGCGCGATGCTATCCTGGGCGGCGGTGGGCGGGCTACGCTCAATTACCGGGGCCAGCTGGCTGGGCACGTGCTGCGGGTGCAGGGCGGCGGCGAGTTTCAGGCGTCGTTCACCGACTCGCGCAGCTACCTCAACGTGGGCGGCCGCCCCACCACCCTGCGCTTCGATGACGAGATAACCACCCGCACGGGCTTCGCCTTCGCGCAGGCCGATTACGAGCTGCCAGCGGGCTTCTTGCTCACGGCCGGGGCCAGCTACAACCGCCTGCGCTACAACATCGCTCGCGTATCGAGCGCCGCCACCAACCCCAGCGGCTACGTGGTAACCCAAAATTTCCGGCCCGAGGTGCTGCCCCGCGTGGCGCTGCTCAAGGAAATCACGCCCGCCATTTCGGCCTACGCCAGCGTGAGCACCGGCTACTCGCCGCCCTCCGAAGCCGAATTGCGGCCTTCTGATGGCAGTATCAACCTCGACCTGCAAGCCGAGCGCGGCACCAGCTACGAGGTGGGCAGCCGCGGCACGCTGCTGGGCGGCCGCCTCACGTTCGACGTGGCCCTGTTCGACTTCGAGCTGCGCAATACCATCGTGTCGCGCACCGACGCGCAGGGCTTCCAGCTCTACGCCAACTCGGGCAACACCCGCCAGCGCGGGGCCGAAATAGCGGCCAGCGGCTACCTATGGCGGCCGGCTTCAGCTAGCACCGACGCGGCCGCGCAGCCCGCTGCCAACGGCCTGCGCCTGTGGGGCAGCTACGCTTATAACCGCTTCCGCTTCGGCAGCTACGAGTCGGCCACCGGCCAGAGCTTCGGCGGCAACCGCCTCACGGGCACCGCGCCGCACACGCTCTGTACGGGCCTCGATTTTGGCCTCGCAGGCTTTTACCTCAGCCCCACGCTCAGCCACCAGGCCAGCATCCCGCTCAACGATGCCAACACCGACTACGCGGCCGCCTACTGGGTGCTCGGCAGCCGCGCCGGCTGGCGCCGCACGCTGGGCAGCCTGGCGCTGGAAGTGTACGGCGGCATCGAAAACGCCACCGACCGCCGCTACAGCCTCGGCAACGACCTCAACGCTTTTGGCGGGCGCTACTTTCAGCCCGCGCCGGGGCGCAACTACTACTCCGGGGCGCAGGTGGGCTGGCGCTGGCGGTAATAAGGTGAGGAGGTAAAAAGTGAAGGGGGTGAAAGGTGAGGAAGCTTTTAAACTTCTACTCACCTTTTCACCCCCTCACCTTTTACCTCCTCACCTTATTACCGCTCTACTGCACTACTATTTTTCGTACTACGCTCACGGTAGCGCTTTTCATACTGGCCAGATATAACCCCTGCGGCAAGCTAGTTAGGGCCACTCGGCGGCTGCTCGTGAGGGCAGTTTGCAATACCACTTTGCCCTGCACATCGCGGATGGTGAGCTGGCACGGCGACGCGCCAATGCTGGCGTAGAGGTAGTCGCTCGCCGGATTGGGCGACAGCTGAAGCTCGGCTGCTTCGGCCGCGCCTGCCGTGGCGAGCGCCGTAGCCGGCCGGAAAACAGTATCCAGATAAGTTAGCCGGTCGGTGAGCCAGGTGGTAGGGTACGCGAGCTGCGCCGCATCGTACTGGTAGCTGGGCCAGGCCAGGTGCTCGCGCTCGTACACGTTGTTAGCCAGCAGGTAATCGCTGTTCAACTTGGTTTTCGCCGTGATGTACGCGCTCGTAATTACCGACGCGCGCAGGCTGCTCCACCGGCTGGCCAACGCTGCATGGAAGCCGTCGGGCGAATAGTCGCGGCGCAGCCGGTCGTAGAAGACATTAGACAGAATATCGGTGGTGTAGTTCGTATTGGCCCCCATCCAGTCGTTGCCCAGCACGCCATCCAGGTCCCAGGGCACGTAGAAATAGGGCTCATTGGGCTTGTATTTGGCGATGTAGATATTTTTACCCGTATTGTCGGTGGCCCGCATCAGGTTCAGAAAGATGAAGTAATCGACGGCGTTAGCCAGGTTAAACTTGCTTTTGTATTGGCTATAAAAATCAGCATCCGAGCCATTTACCACCAGGTTTGCGAAGCTGTGCAGAGTAGTCCAGTCGATTTGCTCGCTGGGCTCCTTATACTCAAAGCCGTCCCAATTCAGACTCGTGTTATCGAAGCCCGGCAAGCTGCTAAAGGTCGTATTGCCCCAGCCGCTGCCCTTGTACAGCTCGCCCATAATACTGTTATTGGCGTACTTCTTGAGCTTCAGCTGCTTGCGGTCTACGCGCTCCGTCAGGGTATAGATACCCTGGTAGCGGCCGTTGATAAATGCCTCGGCATAAGCCAGGCTGATTCCGCTTTTGGCAGTGGGCTCCTGAGCCTTGTAGTACACCTGGTTCATGTCCTGCCAGAGCTCATTGGCTACTTTAATTCGCAGCCGAAGCTGGTCGTTGTACATGGCCTGCAAGTTCCATTTGTTGCTGGTGCGCATGCCCAACAGGGCCAAATCCTGGTTATTAGTCCCCAAAGTATCCGCCCACAAGCTCAGCTCATACGACTTTTTGGGGTACGATTGCGAAAAACCGCCCCGGATTTCAATGCCCGTGGCCGACTGCGCCACTACGCCCGTGGTATCGGTCAGCACGAGGGTAGCATACACGCTGGGCGCGTCTACTATCTGGTGCCGGGTCCGCAGGCTCAGCACCGGCACGCGGGTAACGTACACTGTGTAGGTTTTGGCTTGGTGCGTGGCCTGGTAAGAGGCGGCCGTACGTAGGCTGCTCACCGGCCGCACCAAGGCGTATGATTGCCCATTTGCCACGAGCGTGCGAATGGAGTCGCCATCCGACCGGGCCGCATTTAACTGGTGCAACGGCGCATTGATGAGCACTAGCTTGCTGGCCGAATCAGCATGAAAAAACTTGGAATTAATTGTAACTATTCCCTGAGCGTGCGATTTTGAAAGCGCTGTGCTTACCAGCAGCAGACACAACCCAATCCTAGCACCTTTAAGTACAAAATTTAAATTCATAAACGAAAAACTATAGAGGAGCTTATTAATAAAGTAAGTCGCAAAATTAGCCCTTAAATAAGCTATTATGGCCCATATTTTTCATTTAGATAAATAAAATTGCTAAGCTGCAATCAACCTACTCAGCACGATAAATATAAAATGTGCAATTTCAGCCAGCAATAACACAACCCCAAATAGCGCCTACTACCACGCCGCACCCGGTAATTGCGCCGGCTTTACTAACTTGAACTTTATAATGATAACACGTACTGTTAGCCCGGCTTGGCTGAGGCGTATTTTGATGGCCCCGCTGCTACTGCTGGTGTGGGGTAGCACCCACGAGGCCTGGGGCCAGCGCTTTGCCGCCATTGGCGACTACGGCTACGCTGGCACGCCCGAGCGCGAGGTGGCCAACCTGGTCAAGAGCTGGAACCCGGACTTCATTATCACGCTGGGCGACAACAACTACGACCTGGGCGACTCGACCACCATCGACCAAAATATCGGCCAGTACTACCACGAGTTCATCTACAACTACAAGGGGCGCTACGGCCCCAAGACATTCAGCGACCGCTTTTTCCCTTCGCTCGGCAACCACGATTACTACACTAATAACGGGCAGGCCTACCGCGATTATTTCACCCTGCCCGGCAATGGCCGCTACTACGAGTTCGTGCGCGGCGACGTGCACTTCTTCGCCCTCGACAGCGACCCGGCCGAGCCCGACGGCATCAATGCTACTTCGAAGCAGGCGCGGTGGCTGCAAGCGGCGCTGGCCGCCTCGCAGGCGCGCTGGAAAGTAGTGTACCTGCACCACGCGCCCTACTCGTCGGGGCAGCACGGCAGCACCCCGGCCATGCAGTGGCCTTTTCGGGCCTGGGGCGCCTCGGCAGTACTGGCCGGCCACGACCACGACTACGAGCGCCTAGTCGTGGACAGCCTGTTGTATGTGGTAGATGGGCTGGGCGGCCGCAGCTTGCACGCCAGCAGCCGGCCCCGGCTGGCCGCCAGCCAGGCCTACTACAACGGCAACTATGGCGCGCTGCTGCTCCACGCGACGCCCGACAGCCTGACGTTCCAGTTCTTCACCCGCCAGCAGGTGCTCATCGACACCTACGTGCTGCACCAGAAGCTCAGCCCGGCCCCCAAGCTCTACCCCCTCAGCCCCAACCCGTTCCGAGAGTCGGCGCTGGTCGAGTTTTCGCTGCCCGGCGCGGCGCAGGTGCAGCTGCGCGTGCTCAATGCGCTGGGGCAGCAGGTGGCTACCCTGCACCAGGGCCCAACCCCGGCGGGCTGGCACCGGGTACAGTGGGCGCGCAATGGCCTGGCGGCCGGCCTCTACTACGTGCAGCTGCAAGGCAGTGGCTTTTCGCAGGTGGTGAAGGCCCAGATTGACTAGCCCGCGCCGGGTAAAGCGGGTGGGCGCTAGTTTGGCTCCGCGACCAGATTGTTAGGGTCGCGGTCGAAATACTTGCCGACAATCTGGCCGGTTTTGCGGTCGATTTCGGCCATACCCCGCTTGCCCAGATTCACAAATATGATGTTAGATGCCAGCGCCATAGAGGCAATACGCGCCGCCGGAATCTCGGTCCGAAAAGGCGCTACCACATCAGTAGCCCACAGCAATTTGCCAGCCTGAAAGGCCGACAAATGCCGGCCATCGGCCCCGACCCAGTACACGGTATTGGCGGCCGCCCGCACCCCGCGCAGCCGCGCCGTAATGCGGTGCAGCCCCCGAAAGCGGCCGCTGAAATGGTCCAGCTCCTGGTCGGGCTCGGTGCGCGTAGTATCAGCGGGCGCAGGCCGCGTTTGGGCCAGCAAGGGGGCCGGCAGCAGCGCTAGCAAAAGGGCAATCTGAGTAAGAAAACGCATAAAGAAAGCTGTTTGGTGGTGAGGCTGCCCGTAGCAGCTGTTTTAGCCTGATGCCGCCGGGCTCTTTTTTGACCACGGCAAACGGGCTTTTTTGCTACTGCTTCTCCGCAACCGGCCCCGCGCCCAATCTTTGCGCCATGTTGACGCGCAAAGCCCTCAAATCGTTGGCCACGGCCACTTCCTTTAGTCGGGGCGAGGAGTATTTCCGCTCGGGCAGCGTGGGCCCAATTACCCGCGCGGGCGACCAGTTCAAGGCCAACGTTCACGGCACGTATCCCTATAAGGTGCAGCTTACGCTGAAGGCCGGCGGCGAGGGCCAACTCAAGTGCAACTGCCCCTACGACTTCGAGGGCATCTGCAAGCACGCGGTAGCGCTGGGCCTGGCCGTAATCGAGCAGTTTGGCCCCGACCTCAACGCCAGCCGCGCGGCCGCTCAGCTGCCCGATGCCAGCCTCGCCGCCCTCGAAGCCGCCCTGCGCCGCACGCCGGCCGATGCGCAGCTGGCCTTTCTGGCCGGCCTGCTGCACCAGAATGAGGCCCTGCGGCGGCAGTTTCTGGCGCACGTGGCACCTGCTGCCGGGCCAACGCCCCCCGCCCCACCAGCTAACATCACCATCGAGAGCATCAGCACCGAAGTGTACGAGGCCTTGTCAGACCTGGCCTTCGATGAAGAGCTGCTGGATGCGTACGACCCCGGCTACCGCTACGCCGAAGAAGACGGCCTGCTGGCCGCCGCCGATGAGGCCATCGCCGCAGTGCTGATTCCGCACGCCGAAGCAGTGGCCGAGGCGCTGCACGCCGGCTACCTCACCGAGGCCCTGCGCCACTGGGTGGGCGTGTACGAGGGCAGCGCCGCCACCGCGCCGGCGGCCGACGACTACGACCTCTTTGGCTACGAGGGCTACCCGGCGCACGTGCAAGGGCACTGGCTCGAGCTGCTGGCCGAACAGGAAATTACGCAGCTGCTCGAAACCACCGCCTTTGCCCCCGCCGAAATTGAGGCCGCGCTAGCGCTGCTTTTTGGGCACTACCAAGAGCCAGCCAGCCCAAAAAAGCAGTTGGCCAGCGGCCAAAAAACCGGCTTTTTGGCCGCTGCCGGCCCTGGGACGGCGCTACCGGTACCGCCGCACTTTCACGACCTGCTGCACGCCCTGGCCCATGACCCGGCCACCGCCGCCCGGCTGCGCCCGCTGTTGCTGGCAGCCACCGTGCCCGACCTGGGGCTAGCGCGTGTGCTGCTGCGCGTGGCCGAAGCGCTAGCCGACGAGCCGCTGTGGCTGCGCACCAGCGAAACCTTCGCCGCCCACGATGCCGCCCTCACCGTACAACTGCTCGACCGCTACCGGGCCAGCGGCGACCGCGCCAGCCTGCGGCGGGTGCTGGGGCAGCAGTGCGAGAAGTTTCCGCACGTGCTCAACTCCTACATCCTCAGCCACCTCACGCCCGCCGAAGATGAGGCCCTGTACCTGGCCGCCCTGGCGCAGCGCTGCCGCCACACCCACAGCCTGCCCGACTACCAAGTACTACAAGCCCATTGGCCCCCGGCCCAGCGCCGCGCCTTCGTAGACGAGCAACTGGCCTTGGGCCTGCGCACGGGTAATAACCCGCTTTTTGGGGCCGAGCTGCTGGTCGCCGAAAACCGCCCGGCCGAGCTATTACCCTACCTGCGGCGCCTCAACTGGCAGTGGCAGCGCTCGATACCCGAGGTGCTGGCCCTGGCCGCCCCCACCCACCCCGACGACTGCCTCGAAACGGTAATGGAACGCGCCGAAACGCTGCTGCAAGACCCCGCCAACGGCCGGGGCCGCGCCACCTACCAGCGCATTGCCGCGTGGCTCACGGCTCTGGCCACGGTGGCCGAACTGCGCCCGCCCGTGGCCCTATTTGCGGCCCACCTCTACACCGAGTACGCCCGCCTCAATGCCCTGCGCGAAGAGCTGCGCGCCGCCCGCCTCGTCCGCACCCAGCTCGTGGGCAAGCAGCACCGGCTCCTCGTGTCGGAGGCCGAAGACGAGGAGGTACGGGCGCTGCTGCACGACAAAAAGGGAACGCCGGGCCGAAAGAAAAACCCGCTACGCTAACCTCTTTATAGCAGTTTCAGAATCGGATACGGGGCAGGCTGCCGGCTTTTTGGCCGGCAGCCCGCTCGTCGTGCAACGAGCCTTTTTTACCACAAGCGGACAGCCGGCCAAAAAGCCGCCCACCCCGCCCTCTAACCAAAAAACTGCCCTATGCGCAAGCGCTGGCCCATTTTCCTACTCGGCGGCGCGGCGCTCGGCTTGCTCGTTTTCTACCGTCAGCCGGCTGCCGACAGCCGCTTCGTCAGCTACGTGGCGAGTCCTCAGCAGCCGCTCCAGCTATTTTACCAAGACGACCACGGCCGGCGCTTTGGCAGCCTCGGGCGCCTGCAAGCGTGGCTGGCGCAACGCCACCAAACCCTGCTTTTTGCCACCAACGGCGGCATGTACAGCCCCGGCGGCACGCCCAAAGGCCTGTTCATTCAAGCCCAAAAACCGGTAACGCCGCTCGACACGGCCCGCGGTGCGGGTAACTTCTACCTCAAGCCCAATGGCGTGTTTTACCTCACCACCGGCCAGCGGGCGGGCATTTGCCCCACGGGGCAGTTTCGGGGCGGGGCGGGCGTGGCCTACGCCACGCAGTCGGGGCCGCTGCTGCTGCATCAGGGGCACCTCAGCCCAACATTCCGGCCCGGCTCGGCCAATGTGGTAATCCGCAACGGCGTCGGCATTTTGCCGGGCGGCCAGGCGGTGTTTGTCATTTCGCGGGTGAAAGTCAATTTCTACGACTTCGCCACCTACTTCCAGCGCCTGGGCTGCCGCGAGGCGCTCTACCTCGATGGCTTCGTGTCCAGAATGTACTGCCCGGCCCAGGGCTGGCGCCAAACGGACGGCGATTTTGGCGTAATTATTGGCGTGGCCGCGCCCGCCCGGCCCTAGCTTAACTCAACAGGCAGCGCGGCTAGCCCACTAAGCCACTACAGGGTAGCTAGCCACCTGGCTCAAGGTAGCCAATGGCCCAAATAGCAGCGGCTAGCGGCGGCCGGGCATTGGCCTAAACCAAGCCCGCCGCCGGCCGTAAATCGGGCTACTTCACCCATCCTGTTTTATGAAAAAGTCCCTCATTCTGGCCGCCATTCTGGCTGCTACCATCGGCACGGCCGCCGCCCAGCGCAGCAGCGCCAACACCGCCGGCAACCATCCCGGCGGCGCCTCCAGCGGCGCCAACGGCAACGGTAACATCAGCAGCGGCAACGCTACCAACACCAGCAGCAGCGCCGCCAACAACAACCCCACCACCGCCACCCCCAACTACAAGCCCGCCGTGAAGCCCACGGGCACCGGCAAAGACACTAAAAAGCCGATGGCCGGCAATGCCGCCGCGGGCGGCAACACCAAGGTAGTGGTGCAGTCGGGCGGCCAGGGCCACAACAGCACCCGCGACCCCAAAGGCAAAACAGTGGTAGCCCCGTCGGCCACCACCAGCAAAGGCAAGAAATAGTCGGCATTTGGGACCAAGCCCTAAGCAAGGACAAGTAATGAAAAGGCAGGCTTCCCATGGAAGCCTGCCTTTTTTGCAACCCCTGGCCCGCAACGCGGCTCCTGCTACTACCCCATTCTCCTAGCTGCCATGCGCCACTTGCTTCCTTTCGCGGCCCTGCTGCTTTGCTCCTGCGACCCGCGTGCTCGTTACAACGACCTGTTTGTGGGGCCGGTAGCCATTACGGCGCGGGTGCTCAGCCCCCGGCCCGTTATCCACTTGGGCGACAGCGTAGCTTTTTATTTTGAGGTGCCCGATAGCGTCACGCTCAATGGCACCCGCCTGGCGGTATTGGTTGGTGCTAAGGATGGAGCCAGCCTCGACGTTAACGCCAACAAAATCAACGCGGCGGCCAGCACCGGCTTCGATATATATTCCCGAAACTGCCAGCTTTACGCGGCCCCTGGCAGCGTGACAGCCTACGGCTCCCTGCGTTTTGCGCACCGAAATGCCAAGCTGGTAGGCAAGCTCTACCTGATACCCAAGCAGCGCGGCATCTACTTCTTCGAGCAAGCGGGCCCAGGGCTGGCCACCCTAAACGGGCGCGACCTGCAAGTAACCTTTTCTTTCGATTTTGGCAGCGTAAATCGCAACCACCAACTCCTTATTGATAGTGCGGGTACGGCCAGCAAGTTCAGTACCTATTTGCGTGGCAGGATAAGCCAAGGCCACGAAATCTACGGTTTCCGCGTCATTTAAGTAGGTGCGTTCGGTATGAAATCCAAAAGCCGGTTCTCAGTGGGGCCAGTTTTTTTTATATCTTATTATGGCTGCCACTCGCGCACTAAAAGCCCGCGTTACGGCTACAGCGTGACCCCAATGCCTGGCCCGAACAGCAAGAACGGCCTACCCTTGGTGAGCAGGTAGCCGCCGCCCAGGTACAGCGGAAACGTGAGCCGCGCGCCCGTGCGCACCGGTACCACCGAGCCCAGCACCACCAAACCCAGGTCGCGCTGTACGTCGGTATTATTACTGAGATTGAAGGCGTTGAGGGCCACAAAACCCGCCCCGATGCGGTACGGCCGCAGCTTGTTGATGCGGTCGGGGGCGTAGAAGCTGAGCTGCGCCAGCGTGGCCAGGCTGATGCCGCCGAAGCTGTTGTACGTCGATTCGCCCTGGTACTTGGTGAGCAAACCGGCCGGAAAGCTCACGCTGATGTCGAAGTTGAGGTGGCGGCGCAGCACCAGCTCTATCTGCTGCGAGTAGCCCTTAGTGCCGTACTGCCGGGCATCGTGGCGCACCGTGATGGTGATGCGGTACCAGGCCTCCATATCGTAGGTTTTGCGCCCCAAAATGCTGTTGAGGCTGAAGTTGCCCACCTGGCACTCGTTGCCCTGGTAGTAGGCGTAGCGCGGCGAGGCCTCGCCGGGGCAAATAACCAGCTGCTCGACCGTGCGCTGGTCGATGAGATTGCCTTTTTCGTCCACCGTGCGCACGTCCATCGTCAGGTACTGGCGGCCGTAGAGGTTGCCGCTCTCATCAATGGCGTTGGTGTTGAAGCTAAATACCACATCGGGGATGGTTTTATCATACAGCACCGGCCCGTTGAGCTGGGTGGCGGGGTGCGGGCCATCGCCGTAGTTCACCTGCACAAAATTGAGCGGGTGGGGCCGCTGGGCCTCCTTCACGCTCAGGCCATACTCGGTGGGCGTGCTACCATCAAACACTACAATGCGGCGGCGCACGCTGCTCAAGGGCACCTGCACGCGGTAGATAAGCACTTTTTCGGAACGCGTCGAAGAGTCGGACGGGACAATAGTGGCCCCGTCAAAGTGGTAGCGGGCCTTCAGCAGCGACTCGCCTTCGAGGCGCACGTCCACGGTTTCGCCGGGGTTGATGGTGGTATTCGTGCTCCAGTCGCCGCCCCGGTGCAGCACGCTCAGCGTGGCAATGCGCGGGCGGGGCGTGATGTCGAAATTGGTGATAAACCGGGCCACGTCGCCGTCCTTGATGTAGAGGTAGCCGTCCGACTGCCGGTGCGTGTTGTAGGTGCGCAACTGGCACAGCACCCGGTCATTAGACATGTAGCTGCGCGTGTAAAGCTCGGCAATGAGCGCGCCGCCCGCCTCCTGCTGGGCCTCCAGCCGGTAGGTGCGGTGCAGCTCAAACGAGTGCCCATCATCCAGCACAAACTCGACGCCCCGCAGGCGGCCTTCCTCGTCGAAGTCCACCGTTTTGCGCTCGGGCGAAAGGAAACGCAGGCGGCTGGCCTTCACCAGAAAGTCGAGGCGCAGCGGCGGCAGCTGGTAGGTGAGGCGGCCCGCCGCGTCGAGGCGTGGGCGCTCGGCCAGCGCCTTAATAATGAGCGGGTGCGGCCCCAGCGCATTGGGCACCACGTGCAGGCGCAGGCCGCCCTGCTCGCGGGCCAGGCGGTAGTCGATGTCCTGGCCCTTGGTCCACTCGTTGGCAGCGCGCACGTTGGCTATGTTATTGGTGTTGATTTCCAGCACCTTTTCCTCGCCCACAAACAGCTCGTTATCCAGGATGCGGGCATCGAGCGTGGTGCGCGTGAGGGGCAGCAAGCTCACCACCTGCTGCCGCAGGACGGCTTTTAGGGCCCGCCCCGCCGAGTCGGCCACCGAGGTGCCGGGCTGCACAAACACCAGCTGCACGAAGGGCGCCCCCGTGAGGTTGCGAAAGCGCAACGTGCCGCGGTACTCGCCATCGGCCCCGGCCACGAGGGTGTCTTGCAGCACGTAGTCGGCCGAGGGCAGCAGGCGCGGCGCACGGCCGCCGGGCTGCGTGGGCGTCAGGCGCAATTCGGCTGCCTGGTCGTCCTGGTGGTAGTAAAAGTAAAGGCGCGGCTCGCCGGCCACGGCCACCATTTGCTCGCCCAGCTTGTAGCGCACGGTGTCGAAGGTGAGGCTGAGGCTGCGCAGCAGCGGGACCTGTTCGACGGGGGCCTGGGCGCGGACTACGCCGCTGTAAAACAGCCCGATTAGTAGCAAAAACCAATAATTCTTTCGCATAAAAAAGCACCGCTAGCCCCCGCAAAGGTCAGGCGCGGGGCAGGCACTACCCAATAACGCGGGGCTTTTTTGCAGCGCGCGACCCGTGCGGCGCACGACCGGGCCGCTCAAAGGGCCACCAACGGCGGGCCGGAGAAGGCAGTTCAGCCGGCTTTTTTTACCGTTCGCCGGGCTGCCTTACCGCTGGCCGGGCAGGCGCTTTAGGGGGCCAAAATGGGCGGATAGGTTTGTGTCATTCTTTCACCAACGCCCCCTTCAAGCCATGTTTTGCTCGTCTCTTTCCCGCGCTGCCGCTGTTTTTGCTATACTGCTGGCCGGGTCCGCCGCCCGGCCCACCACCGCCCAAACTACCACTACCGCCGCTGCCCCGGCCGCGCACTCGGCGTTCGCGGTGCGGGTGGTGGGCCAGGGCCGGCCGCTGCTACTCATTCCGGGCCTCACCTGCCCCGGCGCGGTGTGGGACGAAACGGTGGCGCGCTACCAAAAGCAGTACCAGTGCCACGTGGTGTCGCTGGCGGGCTTTGGCGGGGTAGCCGCCCAGCAGCCCGTGCCAGCGCACCTGCTGCAAGACGCACGCGACCAGCTCCTGGCCTACGTGAAGGCCCAAAAGCTGACCAAACCCGTCGTTATTGGCCACAGCCTGGGCGGCTTTTTGGCCCTTTGGATGGCTGCCACCGACCCCACCGCCCTCGGTCCGCTCGAAATCGTGGACTCGCTGCCCTTCCTGGCAGCCATCCAAAACCCCACCCTCACCGCCGAAGCCGCCCGCCCGATGGCCGAGCAAATGCGCCAGCAAGTAGCCCAAGGCCACATCACTCTGGCCGCCGAGCGCCAGATGGTCACGCCGCTGGTCACGGATTCGGCCCACATCACGCAGGTGGCGCGCTGGGGGCTGGCCTCCAACCTCGGCACCGTGGGCCAGGCCATGTACGATATGTACACCACCGACCTGCGCGCCGACGTGGCCCGCATTCAGCAGCCGGTGCTGGTGCTCGGCTCGTGGGCTGGCTACAAGGCCTACGGGGCCACCAAGGCCAGCACCGGCGCCATCTACACGCAGCAGTATGCCAAGCTGCCCCAGGCCCGCATCGAACTGTCAGAGGCTGGCCGCCACTTCCTCATGTACGACGACGCGCCGTGGTTTTTTGCCCAAACCGATGCTTTTTTGCAGTCGTCAGTAGCTGCCAAACGCTAGACGGCTCAGGCAAAAACGCCTATCATTGCGAGCGCAGCGAAGAAATCTTTCCTTCACGTATTGCAGACGGTCGCTAACGGTGTAAGGAAAGATTTCTTCGCTGCGCTCGCAAGGACAATCATTATGCGGTGCTTCTTAATTGGCGTCTTCTAACCTCCCTTATCCTTTTAATCCCTAAGCCCTTACCATGCCCTCCCGCCCGCGCCGCCAGCGGCTCTACTGGATAATACAGGGCGTGGGCTGGCCGCTCTACGGGGCCACGGGGCTGCTGCTGATAGCCTCGTTTGCCCCCAAGGTGACTATCAACGGGTACATTCTGGCCATTCAGGCGGCGCTGGCGGGGGTGATGCTGCTCACTACCCACGGGCTGCGCGCCTACTGGCGCTGGCGCGGGTGGTGGCAGCGCTCGGCCGGCGGGCTACTGTGGCGGCTGCTGCTGAGTAATGCCGTGGCGGCGCTGGCCAGCCAGCTGGTGCTGGGCTGTATCATCGCCTTTATTATTCGGCCGCCGGCCAGCATGGGCGGACTGGCCGGCGGCGGGCAATTCGTGGGCTACGTGCTCCAAACGTATTTCGCGCTGTGCCTGTGGGCGGCCTGCTACGCGGGCCTGCATTACCTCGACCGCTACCAGCAGGCCGAGGTAGCTAAGTGGCAGCTGCAAGCCGCCGCCCGCGAGGCCGAAATGCGCACCCTGCAAGCCCAGCTCAATCCGCACTTTCTCTTCAATGGCCTCAACAACATTCGGGCGCTGGTGATGGAAGACCCGGCCCGCGCCCGCCACATGATGACGCACCTCGCCGAGCTGCTGCGCTACACCATGCAGCGCAACGGCGCCGAGCAAGTGCCCCTGGCCACAGAACTCGAAATCGTAGAAAATTACCTCCAACTCGAAGCCATGCAGCTCGAAGAGCGCCTGCACTACACCCTCGATGTGGCCCCCGAGGCGCTGGCTGTGCCCATACCGCCCATGACTTTGCAGCTACTAGTCGAAAACGCCATCAAGCACGGCCTGGCCCCGCGCCCGGCGGGCGGCCGCCTCAGCCTAGCCGCGCACCTCAACGCGGCGGGCACCGCCCTGCACGTAGCCGTGCGCAACACCGGCACCTATCAGCCCCGCCCCAACCACCCCGGCGTGGGCGTGCGCAACGTACAAGAACGCCTTGCCCTGCTTTTTGGCCCCACCGCCCGCCTCACCGTCGGCCCCGACCCATTGCTGCCGGATACCGTGCTGGCCGAAATCAGCATCCCAATTTGAGGAGTGACACTAAGCTCAATCACGCAAATAATATGGTCGTCATGCTCATCTGGCGGCCACGCAGTGAAGCATCTCTACCGCTTCATCCAAGCTATTCATCGAAGTGGTCGAGATGCTTCACTGCGTGGCCGCCAAATGAGCATGACAGTTTCGCCTTCCCATTTCACTAGCTCGCTATTTCACCATCTCACCACATGACCGCGCTGCTTATTGACGACTCGCGCCTGGCCCGCACCGAGCTGCGGCACTTGCTGCGCGCCTTCCCCGAGGTGGCCGTGGTGGGCGAAGCCCGCCACGCCGACGAGGCCCGCCAGCTCATACTAGAGCTGCGGCCTGATGTGCTGTTTCTCGATATTCACATGCCCGGCCAGTCGGGCTTCGACCTGTTGGCCTCGCTGGAAGGGCCGCTGCCGCACGTCATTTTTACGACCGCCTACGACCAGTACGCCCTCAAAGCATTCGAGGTCAATGCCCTAGATTACTTACTAAAGCCAGTGAGCGAACCTCGGCTGGCGGCGGCGCTGGCCAAAATCAAGCCTTTGGCCGCCGCGCCGGCCGCCGCGCCGGAGCCGGCACTGCCGCCCCTTTCGGCCCACGACCAAGTGTTTGTGAAAGAAGGCGAGCGCTGCTGGTTTGTAAAATTGGCTGACATCAAGCTGTTTGAAATCAGCGGCAGCGCTACCCGAGTGTATTTCGAGCAGCACCAGCCGCTCATTCCACGCACCTTGCAGCAGCTAGAGGCCCGGCTCGACCCCAAGGTATTTTTTCGCGCTAACCGCCAGCAAATCATCAACCTGCACTGGATAGCCGGCATCGAACCCTGGTTTAGCAACACGCTCAAAATCAAGCTACGCGAAGGCCCCGAAGTGGAAGTGTCGCGCAACCAGTCGGGGCTATTCCGGGAGTTGATGAGCTTGTAAAGCCCTGTAGCGTAAGCTTTAGCTTGCGAGCGAGCAGCGGCGCAAGCGAACGTCTGCGAGCGTAGTTGCTCGCTACGCTCGCTCGCAAGCTAAAGCTTACGCTACAACCCGCTGGCGGGCAGCCGCTCCACGATGCGGTCTACCACCTGTTCGGGCGTCTCATCATTGGTCAGCTCGATGCGCAAGCCGTAGGCAGGTTTTTCCAAAGTAGCTAGCTGCGAATCGAGCATCGAGGACTTCATATAGTGGTCGTGGCGGCCTTCGAGGCGGGCGCGCAGCAGTTCGTAGCTGCCATCCAGAAACACCCAGTGCAGGTGTTCCTGCGCACCGTTTTGCAGAGTTTGGCGGTAGGTTTCTTTGAGGGCCGAGCAGGCTAGCACTGCGCCGCTGGCCTGCTCCCACTCGCCGAGGCGCTGGGCCAGCGTGGCCAGCCAGTCGTGGCGGTCGTCGTCGTTGAGGGGGTGGCCAGCCGCCATTTTGGCCACGTTGGCGGCCGAGTGGAAGTCGTCGCCGTCGTAAAAGGGTAGATTCAGGTGCTTCGCCAGCAGCTCGCCAATGGTGGTCTTGCCGCTGCCCGACACGCCCATGACGATAAAAAGGGGTTGATTCATTCTTGAGTGGGGTATAGTTGCTGGTCATCCGTCATGCTGAGCGCAGCGCAGCGGAGTCGAAGCATCTCTATTGGTAAACTAACCTCCTACGTAAACAACGAAGCGGTAGAGATGCTTCGACTCCGCTGCGCTACGTTCAGCATGACGGATGACCAGCAATCAGAAGCTACCCCCTGGGTTGCAATAGTTTTGCAATCAAGCCCGTCCAGCCAGTTTGGTGGCTGGCACCTAAGCCGTGGCCGGTGTCGCCGTTGAAGTACTCGTTGAAGAGTAGGTAATCGCGAAACTCGGGGTCGTGCTGCAAGGTATCGCTATCGCCGAAGCAGGCGCGGCGGCCGGTGTCATCGCGCAAAAACAGCCGCGTGAGACGCTCCGTGAGCGCATCGGCCACATCGAGCAGCGTTACGTACTGGCCCGAGTGCGTGGGATATTCCACCTTAAAATCGTCGCCGTAGTAGTGGTGAAAGCGCTGCAAAGCCTCCACTATCATAAAGTTGATGGGCAGCCAAATGGGCCCTCGCCAGTTGCTATTGCCCCCAAACAGGTCGGTTTGCGACTCGGCAGGCTGGTAATTCACCGTGATGTCGGTATCCCGAAACACGTAGGGCTTGTCCAGATACACCCGCGAGAGGCTGCGCACGCCGTAGTCTGACAAAAACTCGCCCGCATCCAGCATCCTGAATAATAGACGCTTGAGACGGTGGCCGCGCAGCAAGCTCAGCAGGCGTGTGGCGCCCTTACCTGGCTCCTGCCAGTGGCTTACCAAGGCCGCCAGCCGGGGCCGGTTGGTGAGCAGCCAGTTCATGCGGGCTACGAATTCGGGCGCGCTGGTGAGCAAATCCTCGTCGAGCACCTCCACCGCAAACATCGGAATTAGGCCCACGATGGTCCGCACTTTCAGCAGCTCGTGGCCACCTTCAGGCGTGTTGAGGGCGTCGTAGTAAAACTCATCCTCGCTATCCCAGAGGTCCAGCGCGGTGTTGCCGACGTTGGTCATGGCCTCAGCGATGTACAGGAAATGCTCAAAAAACTTGCTCGCCATGTCCTGGTACACCGGGTTGGTGCGGCTCAGCTCCAGTGCGATACGCATCATGTTGAGCGCAAACATGGCCACCCACGACGTACCATCAGCCTGCTCCAAATACCCGCCAAACGGCAGCGGGGCCGAGCGGTCGAACACCCCAATATTGTCGAGGCCCAAAAAGCCGCCCTCGAAGATGTTGCGCCCGTCGCGGTCCTTGCGGTTGACCCACCACGTGAAATTGAGCAGCAAGCGGTGGAACATCGTTTGCAGAAAATCGAGGTCGCCGGCATCGCCGCGCCGCTTTTGCTCCATCTTAAACACCCGAAACGCGGCCCAGGCGTGCACCGGCGGGTTCACGTCCTCAAAGCGCCACTCGTAGGCGGGCAGCTGGCCATTGGGGTGCATGTACCAGTCGCGGCACAGCAGCCGCAGCTGGTTTTTGGCAAACGCAGGGTCTATTTGCGCCAGCGGAATGGCGTGAAACGCCAAGTCCCAGGCCGCGAACCAGGGGTACTCCCAGGTGTCGGGCATCGAGATGATGTCGTTGGCATCGAAGCTCTTCCAGTCGAAATTGCGGCCTTTTAGGCGCTCGGGCGGCGGGGCCGGTTGGGCGGGGTCGCCGACCAGCCAGCGCGGCACGTTGTAGTTGTAGTACTGCTTGCTCCAGAGCATACCCGCGAAGGCCTGGCGCTGCACGTTGCGGGCATCAGGGTCAGCAATATCGTGCTGAATCTCCGCGTAAAACGCGTCCGCTTCAGCCCGCCGCCGCTCGATAACCTCGTTGAACTCCGCAAACGGCTCGGCCAGCCCCAGCGGCCCCAGTCGCAGCCGTACCTGCTGCGTGGCCCCGGCCGCCAGCGTGAGCTGGTAGTACGCGGCGGCCTTGGTGCCCGTGCGTGCCGGGTTCACGGCGTCAGCCTGCTGATTAACTACGTAATTATGAATACCATCCTTAAAAAACCGCTCGGCCGTCGGCTCGTTAAACAGGCGCGGCTTGTTGGTTTCGTTGTCGCAGAATAGCAGCTCGGGCCCGCCCTCTACATACCACCCAAATTCACCCAAACCTTCGTGCGACACCTGCACCGAGCCATCGGGCTGGGCCGCCAGCGTGGGGCGGGCATCTTCGTAGCCCCAGCACCAGGTGTTGCGAAACCAAAGCTGCGGCAGCAGGTGCAGCGTGGCCTCGGCCGGCCCCCGGTTTACTACCGTGAGCAGGATAAGCTGGTCATCTACATCGGCCTTGGCGTATTCGACGAACACATCGAAGTAGCGGTTTTCGGCAAAAACTCCGGTATCAAGCAGCTCGAATTCGGGGTCTTTGCGGGTGCGCTTGGCGTTTTCTTCCAGCAGCTGCTGATAGGGGAAAGCAGCCTGCGGGTATTTGTAGAGCTGTTTTTGGTAGCTGTGCGTGGGTGTGTTGTCGAGGTAATAATACTGCTCCTTCACATCCTCGCCGTGGTTGCCCTGCGGGCTGCTGAGGCCAAAAAGCTGGTCTTTCAGAATCGCATCCTGCCCATTCCAGAGCGCCAGGCTGAAGCAGAGCAACTGCTGGTCGTCGCAAAAGCCGGCCAGGCCTTCTTCGCCCCAGCGGTAGGCGCGGCTGCGCGCTTGGTCAAACGGCAGGTAATTCCAGGCGTCGCCGCCGGCCGAGTAGTCTTCGCGCACGGTGCCCCACTGCCGCTCCGACAGGTAGGGGCCAAAGCGCCGCCAGGGTTTCTCGTTGGCGTCGGCCTCAGCCAGGCGGGCTAGTTCAGGATTCAATTTGTGGGGTGATAAAAGTAAAAATTGGTTGTTTTTGCGAGCATTGCTAGCCGTGCGAACGTGGACGCCTCACCCCCCGGCCCCCTCTCCGAAAAGGAGAGGGGGAGCCTGACGACTTCCAACGACTGCTCGTGTTCGCTAACGGTCGGCTCCCCCTCTCCTTTTCGGAGAGGGGGCCGGGGGGTGAGGCGCCACGTTCGCACGGCTTATAGCTAGCTATTTACTACTTCAAACAAAACCTATCCATTATCGGCGAAGCCAGGGTACAGCGTCATGCCGCCATCCATAAAAATGGTTTGGCCCGTGATGTAGTCGGCCTCGTCAGACGCCAGCCAGGCGGCCAGGTTGCCAATGTCGGCGGGGTCGCCCACGCGGTTATAGGGAATGAGCGTCAGGAGCGCCTTTTCTTCCTCGGGCGTGTCGCGGGCCGATAGGTTGATGGGCGTGGCAATGGCGCCGGGGGCGATGCTGTTGACCCGAATTTTGTGCGGGGCCAGCTCCTGGGCACTGGTTTTCATGAGCTGCATGATGCCGCCCTTGCTGCTGGCGTAGTTGACGTGCCCGGCCCACGGAATAACTTCGTGTACGCTGCTCATGCAGATAATCTTGCCCAGCGCCTTGCTGAGGTCGGGCTGTGGGCCGCGCTTGGTAAACTCGCGGGCGGCCTCGCGCAGACACAAAAACTGGCCGGTCAGGTTTACGTCAATCACTTTTTGCCACTGCTCCAGCGTCATGTCGAGCAGCGGGGCATCGACCTGAATACCTGCATTGGCCACCACGATGTGCAGAGTGCCAAATTTGGCAATGGCCTCCTTGAACATGGCCTGCACCTCGGCTTCTTTGCTCACGTCGGCCTGGGCAGCGTAGGCCTGGCCACCGGCCTCAGTGATGGTTTTGACGACCTCATCGGCACCCTCTTTATCGTGGCTGTAGTTGACGACTACGGCGGCCCCGTGGGCGGCCAGCGCCACGGCTACGGCCGACCCAATACCTGAACTGGCACCCGTAACGAGGGCAAATTGACCGTTTAAACGAGTCGAAGAATTTGTAGGCATAAGTGGTTCGGGGTAAGAGGCGGCGCCGAGTTTAAACCGGCTACCAGCCCGTGATACGGCCCTAAAGACGAGCGCCGGGCGGCTGGGGTTTTGCGGGCGCAGGGTCGGGCGCACCGCCTCATTTGGCCTTCACCCAGTATTGGGACGATAGAAGTAGGGAGTTTGTCGGGAGAGTAGGCACTGCGGCCGACTACAGCGCACCGCGCCTGAGGGCGGCCGGTAGCTTTGGCTGCATCGCCGCACTGCCCGCCCGGTGGGCGGCGGAGTTTCACATTTTCAACCCTTTCCCCATGCGTATGCACTCGCTACGGCTGGCCCTGGTGGCCGCCGCTTTTGCCACTACCGGCCTCACGGCTCAGGCCGCGCCCCGCCAGGAAGCTCCCGCCCAAGGCCGCCAGCGCGGCGGTGGCGGCGACCGCTTCAAAGACCTTAACCTCAGCGACGACCAAAAGGCCAAAATCGAGGCTCTTATGAAAGAGGAGCGCGCCAACGGTGGCGGCCGCAACGGCCAGCAAGGCCCGCCCTCCGATGCCGACCGCCAGGCCATGCAAGCCCGCCGCGCCGACATGGACGCCAAAATCAAGGGCATCCTCACCCCCGAGCAGTATACTAAGTACCAGGCCATGCGCCCGCAGCGCGGCCAGGGCCAGCGGCCCGCTGGCGGGGAGTAAGCAGCAGTTTATTGCAATAAGAAAGGCCGTTAGCAGTAGTGTTAATGGCCTTTCTTGTTGCGATAAACAAACGGCGCTGCTGGCGCGGGGCTCTGCCCCGTGCCGACTATTCGCGGGCCTCTGGCCCGCACGCTGGCGAACGTTGTTGAGCGCAAAAAGCTAGCCTAATGCACTCGCCCGAGCAGGCCAGAGGCCTGCAAATAGTCAGCACGGGGCAGAGCCCCGCGCTAGTGAATGCTAGCTCCACCTACTCAAAAACTGCCCAAATGCCTCCTTGTACTGCTCGCCGACGGGGATGGTCTCGGTGCCAATTTGGACGGTGAGGCGGCGCACGGACTCTATTTTATCCAGCGCCACTATGAACGAGCGGTGGATGCGCATAAAGCGGCGTGCGGGCAATTTCTCCTCCATCGAGCGCAGGCTCATGAGGGAAAGCAGGGCGCGGGGCGTGCTTTTGAGGTGCACTTTCACATAGTCTTTCAGGCCCTCCACGTACAGAATATCGTTGAGCGCCACGCGGATGAGCTGGTACTCTACTTTGAGGAAAATGTGGTCTTCCTCGGGCGCCGGGGCGGGGGCCGCTTCGGCGTGGTTTTGGGCTAGCTCGGCGTAGGCCTTGGCCTTGTTGGCGGCCCGCAAAAACTCCTCGTAGTTGAAGGGCTTCACGAGGTAGTCGAGGGCATCGACCTTGTAGCTTTCGAGGGCGTACTGCGGGAAGGCGGTGGTGAAAATGATGCGCGGCGGGCTGCCGGCCTGGCCCAGCACCCGCGCCAGTTCCAGCCCGGTCAACTCCTGCATCTGGATGTCGAGAAAGGCCACGTCTACCTTTTCAGTGAGTTCGTGGAGGCCTTTCAGGGCTTCCACGCCGCTGCCGTAGCGGCCCACAAGGTTCAAAAAAGGCGTTTGCTCGATAAAGGCGCAAACCAGGGCCAGCGCCAGCGGCTCGTCATCGACGGCGATGCAGTTGATAGGCATATTTTGGTGGTTGATTGATAATTGCTGCTTTTACCATTTTGTCATTGCGAGCGCAGCGAAGCAATCGCACCTGTTCAGGGCACTCGCCGGGCACCGTTCGGGTGCGATTGCTTCGCTGCGCTCGCAATGACAAACGGTGTCCTACGCGCCCACTTGCAAAGCTAGCTGCACGTCGAACTCGTTTTCGGGGGTGCGCTCGGTCACGTTGAGCGAGTAGCGGCCGGGGTACAGCAGGTCGAGGCGGCGGCGGGTATTGACGAGGCCGATGCCGTTGGAGCCGGCCAGGTCGGTGCTGGTTTTAGGCACCAGCGTATTGCGCACCTCTATTTCGAGGCGGTTGGCGGCGGGCTGTTTTAGGCTGATGACGATGCGGCTGGCCTGGGTAGCCGCCACGCCGTGCTTAAAGGCATTTTCGACAAACGGCAGCAAAATCATGGGCGCGATGAGCACCTCACGCACCGGCTCGGGGTGCTCGAACACCACCTGCACGCGGTCGGTGAGGCGGAGCTGCATGAGCGTGATATAATCCTGAATAAAAGCTACTTCCTGGCTGAGCTGAGCGTGGCCGGCGGCCGTGTCGTAGAGCACGTAGCGCATCATGCGCGAAAGGCGATGCAGGGCCGCCCGCGCCCGCTCGCCGTCGATGAGCGTGAGCGAGTAGATGTTATTCAGGGTGTTAAAGAAGAAGTGCGGATTTATCTGGGCCTTGAGCAAGCTCAATTCAGCCTCGGTGCGCTGCTGGTCTATTTGCACACGCAGTTGGGCCTCGCGCTGCCAGTGCTGCACCACCGTGAAGGCCGTGGCAATGCCCAACACCAACAGCGTAATCAGCATGGTAACCAGGTCGAAACGCCCGCCCCGGCCACCGCGCGGGCGCACGGGCATCGGCGGACCAGCCTGGTGGTGGGCGGCCTCACTGGGCACCACACCCCCCGCCGCCTTAAAGGCTTCGCGCAGCAGCTCGGGCAAGTGTAGCACGTTTTCGAGCCCCCGGCTCAAGAGTTGAATGGCCGCCGCCGTGCCTATCAGGGCCAGAATAAACCAGCCCGTGTGCCCGCGCATAAGCAGGCGCGGCACGCTTACGTAGGCCGTGAGGTAAAACGCGGCCACCCACAGCACCAGCAGCACGCCTTGCTTCACCCAAAACTGGGGCGGCAGGGTAATGTGCCCCGACATGGGCTGAAAGACAAGCAGCGTCAGCGCCAGCAGCCCCCAGGCTAGCACGTGGATGAGGGGCGTGAGGTAGCGCCGAAAAGTGAAAGCAGCCATAGTAAAATCAAGTACGCTTCAAAAGTAGCGGGCTTGCCCCCACCCCCTCTCCTACTCCCGACTACCGGGCCGATTGTGCCGACTGCGCCCCGCGTTTCTTCGGCTGAGCTAGGTGTTGCGCGGACTTTGCAGTCCGCGTTTGGGCGGGCGCGGGCGCGGACTACAAAGTCCGCGCAACACTACCCCACGGCCGCGCTATGAATTATCTTGCGCTACGCTTCCTCCCACCCTCCACTTCTCGTTCCGTGTTTCCTGGCTTTTCACTTGCCCGCTGGGTGGTGCGCTTGGCCCCTTTTTGCCGCCTTTTTGGCAGCGGCAGGGCCGCGCTGCTGTTGCTGGCGCTGCTGGCCCACCGCGCTACCGCCGCCGCCCCCGAAGACACGCTCTTCATCGAGCCCGCCCGCCCCACGCAGTTTCTCGATGAGCGCTTTTACAGCGTACTCGAAGACCCCACCGGCCACCTACCGCTGCGCGTGGTGAGCAGCCCGGCCTGGGCGGGGCGCTTTGCCTCGGCGACTGGCACGCAGCCACCCAATATCCAGCACACGGGCAGTACCTACTGGCTGCGCCTCACGGTGCTGCCGCGCCCCACGCTCATCCACGATTGGTATCTCGAGCTGTATGACCCGCACATCGGGGCGGCCACGCTGTTTCGGCCGCTTGGGACGGGCGCGGCGGCCTTCGACAGCGTGGTAACGGGGGCTAATTTGCCCTTCATCAGCCGCCCGCTGGCCTATAAAAACTTCCTCTTCAACCTGCCCCAACGGGCGGGGCAGCCGGCCACGTACTATCTGCGCCTGCGCTCCGACACGCGCACCAGCTTTCGGGGGATGCTGCACAGCGGGCCGCAGCTGGTGCCCGAGCTCAGCCTGCAATACTGGCTGCTGGGCGGCTTCTACGGCGTGCTGTTTATCATGCTGCTGTACAACCTTTTCCTGTATTTCTTTCTCAAGGAGCAGTCGTACCTCTACTACGTGCTGTACGTGCTGAGTGGGGCGTTGCTGTTTTTGTCAGAAGACGGGCTGGGCTTTCAGTATGTGTGGCCTGGCAGCCCGCAGCTCAACCACTTGGTAGCGGCGCTGGCGCCGGTGCTGCTGCTGCTCACGTTTGGGCAGTACGCCCGCACGTTTCTCGATATTGCGGCCCGGCTGCCGCGCCTCGACCGGGCCATCCGGTGGGTGGTGGCCCTGAGCGTGGCGCTGCTGGTGCTCGACGTGGCGGTGGTACATTCAGGCTTCAGCTTTTGGCTGTATTTGCTGCCCTATGGCCTGCTGTACTACGCCGCGTGGCGGGTGTACCGGGGCGGGCTGCGGCCGGCGCGCTACCTACTGCTGGCCCAGGCGCTGGTGGCGGGCAGCCTGGCCTTCCTCATCAGCCGCAAGCTCGGCATCGACTTCTACAACAACGCCTACACCGTGTACAGCCTCAACGTGGCCTTCGTAATCGAAGTGGCCGTACTGAGCTACGCCCTGGCCGACAAAATCAAGGGCATTATGGATACTACGCTGCTCACGCAGCGCAGCCTGCTCAAGCAGCTCCGCAAAAAGCACCATGCCCAGGACCAGCTAGTAGTACAGTTGCGCGAAAATCAAAGCCTTAAAGACCAGCTCAATACCGAACTCGAAGCCTTAGTGGCCCGCCGCACCGACGAGTTGCGCCAGCAAAACGATACCATCGCGGCCCAAAACCGCGAGCTGCTGGAGCGCAACAGCCTGCTGGCCTTGCAGTCGGCTGCCATTGAGCAGCTCAACCGCGACCTGAGCCGCGACCTGCAAGACCAAAAGGCCGCCCGCATCCAGGCCCGCGAAGTCGATTTTGGCGAGTTCAGCCAGCTTTTCCCCGATAAAGACGCCTGCTTACGCTACCTCGCCGACCTCAAGTGGGCCGCCGGCTACCGCTGCCGCAAGTGCGGCCACGAGAAAAGCTGCGCCGCCCGCGAGCCCCACGCCCGCCGCTGCACCCGCTGCCGCTACGTAGAGTCGGCCACCACCGGCACCCTACTCCAGAAATGCAAGTTTGCCCCCGAAAAGGCGCTCTACGCGGTGTTCCTGCTGCACACCCACCGTGGCAATTACGCCCCCGCCGAGCTGGCCCGAGTGCTAGAGCTACGCCCCGCCACTAGCTGGGCCTTCGCCCAAAAAGTATTGGCTGCCTTGCAGCGTCGGCGGCTAGCTGCCGACTACGAGGAGAACGAACCGTGGGCGCACGTGCTACTGGAAGTAGAGGTAGAAATAGAAGCCCAGGAAGTCAGCGCGGAGTATCGCGAACTTTCAGTCCGCGAGCGCCTATCGAGACAGCGCACAGCGCGGCGCAAACAGGCGGCTTTTTGTCGCCTATTTGCTTTTACGGGTAGGCCACTCTAATCACAGAAAAGCTACCAGCACCCTTGACTTGTACACTGGATTAAAGCCTTTCTGCCAATCGCGGACTGCAAGTCCGCGCAACTACCTAACAGTGGTGAATCTATTCTAAAAACAATTAAACCCGTCCGAAACCAGCCGCAAACGTTTGCGGCTGGTTTTTTTTCGTGAAAAGTGGCATTTTTCGCATTGTTTTTTAGCCTTTCGGGTCAGGCACAACTTATTCGCTTTACTAGTCCCCTGGCCTATTCATGGGTCTTTATACGTGTGCAGTAAGCGTAAGCCAATGAGCTTCCACCTACCCAAAAAGGGCCCTAGCACGCATACAGGGCCCTTTTCGGGCTTGCATTTGCCTGACATAGGCACCTAGCTTTGACTTATTCTTTTCCCACCTTTATGACTCAATCCATTTACCGCACTGCGCTGTTACGGCGCACTTTGGCCGTGTTGGCTTGCGGGCTGCCCGCCGCGTGGGCCGCGCCAGCCATGGCCGCCAGTCTTCGCGATGCCGCTGGCATCTTACAATCTGCCGCTCCTATTCCCGTCGCGGGCCGCGTTACGGGGGCCGACGGGCAGGGGCTACCGGGCGTGACGGTGCTCGTGCGCGGTACCAGCACTGGCACTAGCACCGGGGCCGATGGCAGCTTTAGCCTTACCGCGCCTGAGGGCAGTACCCTCCTTTTTAGCTTCGTGGGTTTTGTGGCGCAATCAGTGGTCGTGACCTCGGCCAACGCCAGCAACGTCAGCGTGAAACTGGTCGAGTCGGCTCAGGGGCTCAATGAAATAGTGGTGGTGGGTTACGGCACCCAGGAGCGCCAAGATGTGACCGGGGCCATCTCCTCAGTGTCGGGCCGCGATATTGCCTCGCAGCCGGTGGCCGACCCTACGCAGGCCTTGCAAGGCCGCGTGGCGGGCGTGACCGTAACCCAAAATTCGGGCGCTCCGGGTGGGGCGGGCGGCACCTCGGTGCGCATTCGCGGCATTTCGTCGCCCGGCAACAACTCACCGCTGTACGTGGTCGATGGCTTTCCGCTGCCTTCTAATGACAGCGGCTTCAACCCCGTCGAGAGCCAACTCAACTCCATCAACCCCAACGACATCGAGAGCATCGACGTGCTCAAGGATGCCTCGGCCACGGCCATTTACGGCCTGCGGGCGGCCAATGGCGTGGTGATTATCACAACCAAGCGTGGCAAGGCGGGCACCTCGAACATCTCGGTTGATGGCTACCGGGGCTTTCAGCAGGCGTGGCGCAAGCTCGACTTGCTGAATGCCCAACAGTATGCCCTCATCAACAACGAGAGCCTGATTGCCAAAGGCGACCCCATCAACGCCAAATTTGCCGACCCCAGCACGCTTGGCGAAGGAACCGACTGGCAGAAAGCGGTTTTCCGGCCCACGGCCGTGATTCAGAACTACACGCTGTCGGCCACGGGCGGCAGTGAAAAGGCACGCTACGCGCTATCGGCGGGCTACTTCCAGCAGGATGGCACGCTCGCGGGCTCTCATTTTGAGCGTTTTACGGTGCGGGCCAACGGCGACATTCAGCTAAATAAGTACGTAAAGGTGGGCAACAGCCTCGCCATCACGCACCAGGAAGACCGGCAGCTCAACACCGGCAACGACGAATTTGGAGTGATTAACAACGTGCTGCAAACGCCGCCCACCGTACCCGTCTACAACCCCAACGGCACCTGGTACGAACCCAACGCCACCAACGATAACTACGTAGAACCCAACCCGGTACTGCAATCAAATATTACCAACTCCAAGTTTTCGCGCAACCGCATCATCGGCACGTTCTTCGCCGAGGTTGAGCCGCTGAAAGGGCTGCGCTTCCGCACCAACGTGGGCGCCGACCTGATTTTTGACAACAACAACGGCTTCACGCCCTCGCTCGGCCCCAACTCGCCCCGCAACTCGGTGGCCGGCGCGTACTCGTCGAGCAACTACAACCCGACGTATCTCATTGAAAATACGCTGACTTACGACCGAACCATTGCCGACAAGCACCACTTTACGGTGCTAGCGGGGCAGTCGGCGCAGCAGTTTCAGTACACCTTTTTGTCGGCGGGGCGCTCGGGCTACGTCAACAACCAGCTGCAAAACATTAATTCCGGCCCGTCGGCCAACCCAAGCTACCCAATTAGTAACGGCGGCATCGGCCTCGACCCGACTACCGACCGGCTGGCCAGCTACTTCGGGCGTGTCAACTACGAGTTTGCGGGCAAATACCTGCTCACGGCAACGGCTCGCTACGATGGCACCTCGCAGTTTAGCGCCGGGCGCAAATTCGGCTTCTTTCCGGGGGCGTCGATTGGCTGGCGCATTTCGGAGGAAAGCTTCATCAAGGACATTCCGACCATCAGCAACCTGAAGATTCGTGGCGGCTACGGCAAAGTGGGCAACCCGCTGAACGCCGGGCGCTTCGCATATCTAGCTTCCATCAATACGGGTATCACGTACCCCTTTGGCGGCTCGCCGGTAGTGCTGAATGGTGCCGCCCCCACCCGCGCCCAAAACCTCGACCTGAGCTGGGAAAACAACTACCAGGCGAACATTGGGGTGGATTTAGGCTTGTTTGAAAACCGCGTCGAGTTGTCGGTGGATGTATACAATCGCCGCTCGCCCAACCTGCTGGCCGCAGTGCCACCGCCCTATACCTCGGGCACTTACGAGTCGCTGCCTACCAATTCCATCGCAGCCTACAACCGCGGCCTCGACCTCTCGCTGAACACCCGCAATATTGTTAATCCCGACGGCTTGAACTGGACGACGGGCATCACGTTCTCAACCTTCAAAAACCAAATTAGCAACCTGAACGAGGCCATTCCCTTTAACGGTCTGACCACCCGCACGGGCACGGCCATCACCCGCTACGATAAGGGACAGCCCTTCGGCGCGTTCTACGGCTACGTGGCCGACGGCCTGTTTCAGACCCAGGAAGAGGTGAATAAGGCGCCTAAGCAAACTGTGGGCGCCACGCCCGGCACCAGCACCGCGCCTGGCGACATTCGCTTTAAGGACCTGAACGGCGACGGCGCGATTACCGACCTCGACCGCACGTTTATCGGCAGCCCGATTCCGGCGTTTACCTACGGTATCAACAACACGCTTAACTACAAAGGCTTCGACCTCAACGTGTTCATCCAGGGCTCGCAGGGCAACGACGTGTATAACCTCAACCGCGTGTACACCGAAGGAGGCCTCTACAGCAACGGCAACAGCAGCACCCGCGTGCTCGGCCGCTGGACCGGCCCCAACAGCACCAACGACGTGCCCCGCGCCGTAGCCGGCGACCCCAACCTGAACCTGCGCGTGAGCAGCTACTTCCTCGAAGACGGCTCTTACCTGCGCATCAAGGTCTTGACGCTCGGCTACAACTTCCCCAAAACGCTCATCAACCGCTTTGCCGGCCAAACCCTGCGCGTGTACGTGACGAGCCAAAACCTGCTGACGCTGACCAAATACACTGGCTTCGACCCCGAACTCGGTGGCTCGGGCCTCGACCGCGGTATTTACCCACAGTCGCGGGTGTTTCTGGCGGGTGTAAACATTGGTTTTTAAGCAATTAAAAACGGCTTTCACTGCGTCTGTCACTTCGAGCGCAGCGAAGCAACCTCTCCTTCACGCATACCAGACGCCATTCTGACGCCACAGGAAAGATTGCTTCGCTACGCTCGCAATGACAATCATCCGCAACGACAAGAACCAGCATTTTCCCACCCAATTATATGCACCTCTCTCCTACTAAATTTTCGGCCGCGGCCCTGCTCGGCCTAGCGCTACTCGGCGGCTGCGGCGAGAAGTTTCTCGACCTGAAACCCACCGATACTATCACCACCGACAGCTTTTACCAGACCGAATCAGACGCTGTTCAGGCCGTGACGGCGTGCTACGCGCAGCTGAACCGGGGCGGGCAGTACAACTACGCGCTCTGGGGCATCGGCGAGATTATGTCGGATAACTCCTTTACCGGCGGCGGCGGGGGCGGCGACGGGGCCGAGGAAATCCAGCTCGATTTCTTCAATATCCCGAGCAGCAACCCTATGACCACGCGCCTCTGGAACGGCTCCTACGTGGGCATTGGCTCGTGCAACTTGGTGCTGCAAAAGGTGCCCGGAATCGCCAACATGGACGCTACCCTGCGCAAGCGCTGCCTGGGCGAGGCGCAGTTTCTGCGGGCCAAATACTACTTCGACCTGGTGCGCGCCTACGGCGACGTGCCAATCATCACGGTGCCGCCCGCCACCCCCGCCGACTCGCGCATTCCGCGCAACCCGGCCACTCAGGTCTACGACCAGATTATCCTCGACCTGACGGCCGCCATCGACAACCTACCTGGTACCTATTCGGGCACCGACCTGGGCCGCGCCACCAAATGGGCCGCTACCGGCCTGCTAGCCAAGGTGTACCTCACGCAGGACAACAAGCCGCTGGCCGCTCAGCGCGCCCGCGAGGTTATTACGGGCTCGGGCAAGAGCCTGTGGGCCGACTATGGCGATAACTTCAAGGTAGCCAATGAGAACGGCAAGGAATCGCTGTTTGAAGTGCAGTATGTAAATGGCCTCAACGAGTATACGTTCGATGGGCTGGGCTTTGCGGGCAACGAGTTTTTTGCGCCGCGTGGGCAGGGCTTGGTGCCGCAGGGCGGCTACGGCTTCAATATCCCGGAGCTGGAATTTGTGCAGGGCTACGAGACCGGCGACAAGCGCAAGGCCGTCACCATCTGGTCGCCGGGCGATGCCTACCCGGCCGGCAGCTCGCAGCCGGCGCAGCCCACGCTGCTGCCCGGCTCACCTAATGGCTACAACTGCAAAAAGTGGTTTGTGGGTAAGGTGAATACCAACGTGTGGGACTCGCCGCTCAACTTCCCAGTACTGCGCTTTTCGGAGATGTACCTCATCTTGGCCGAGGCCGTGGGGCCGACGCAAGAGGGCCTGAATGCAATCAATCTGGTGCGCACCCGCGCTGGCTTACCCAACCTCACGGTCGCCACGCCCAACTTCACCGATGCCGTTATCAAGGAGCGCCGCTACGAGCTAGCCTTCGAGGACGACCGCTGGTTTGACCTCAAGCGCACGGGCAAGCTCACCACGCTGCCCGCTCTATTGGCCAAAGGCGTGAAGCCCTTCAACGATAAGCTGCCCATCCCGCAGTCGGAGCGCGACGCCAACCCGGCGCTGACCCAAAACACTGGCTATTAATTCATTTTAGAGAGCCGCTTATTCCGTCATGCAGAGCGTAGCGAAGCAGCTCGCGTGGCGCAGTAATCAATGCCGATTACAACGGTGCGAGCGAGCTGCTTCGCTGCGCTCAGCATGACAGAACAGATTACTACTTGACTTTTCCCACCCGAATCTTATGCTTACTCTTTTCCGCAAAGCGGCTTTAATCCTGACTGGCGTAGCCGCCCTGGCGGCCTGCCGCAAAGACGAGGTGGCCGACCTCTCCGGGCCGCTGCCGACGGCCGACTTCACGGTGACGCTCAACACGAGCCAGTACCCGGTGGTGGCCACATTCACCAATAAGTCCACCGATGCCTTCCTGTATCAGTGGGATTTTGGCGATGGCTCGGCACTGGCGCAGGGCCAAAACGTGACCCACACCTACAAGCAGCCGGGCAGCTACCGCGCCCACCTCACGGCGGCCGGGCGCACCGGGCTGGGGCAGTCGCAGCAGATACCGGTGCTCATCCCGAGCATCTGTGGCAACGCGGCTTTTGGGGTGCTCACGGCTTGCGCCACCTCGGGTGCTACGTCCTGGACGATTTCTGACCAGCCGGGGGCCGTGGTGCGGCTGTCGGCCAGCGGCACTACACTGTCGAGCTCGACCACGCTGAATGCCTGCCAGCTCGACGACCAGTTTTCGTTCACCAGCTCCTTCACCTACAGCTACGACGCGAAAGGGGCCACCTACCAGAACAGCACCTGCGGCAAGGACCTGACCGGCAATTCGGACTTCGTGTACAAGCCCAGCGGCAATTTGGGGCAGATTGTACTGCAACAGAACAAGTCGTTTGTCGGCCTGCCCGACTCGGTGAACAACAAGACCTACGACATCATCGAGGCCACCCCGACCAAGCTGCGGCTGCAAGGCACCAACCCCGACGGCACCAAAACCGTCACGACTTATATACCGCAGCTGTCGGCCCAGGACCGCGCCAAGCTCTACCTCACCGGCGGCTCGTCGCGCACCTGGATACTCGATAACACGGTGGCCCAGACCATTGCGGTGGGCATTGAAACTGCTCCTTCGAGCTACTTCGCGGGTGGGGCGCTGGGCAGCCTGCCCGCCTGCCAGGCCGATGATGAGTACACCTTCACCACGGCCAACACCTTCACCTACGACGCTAAGCTCGAAACCTTCGTGGCGGGCGTGTACGCCTGCCAGGCCCCGCGCTCCGACAATACCACCTTCACCTTCGGGCCGGCTTCGGGCCTGGGCCTCGCGCAATTTGTGTTGGCCAAAACGGGCACTTTCATCGGCGTGACCGATGCGCCCGCCAGCCGCGTGTACCGCATCTTATCTATTGACAACCAGCACATGCTATTGCGCGCTGGTACTTCGACCGACGACCCCGTTTTCACGATTAAAATGCGCGTGAAGTAAGCTCGCCGGCCGCTGAACCCCACCCCCGACCCCTCCCCTCCGGGAGAGGGGAGCCGACCGCCAGCGCACGTCATTCAGTTGTCAGGCTCCCCTCTCCCGGAGGGGAGGGGCCGGGGGTGGGGTCTCACGCTCGCACCAACCAATTCAGTCAATCCAACTTTCCCCATGACTTTCCTACTTAATCCCACCCTCCTGCGCAACCTCTCGGCCGGCATCGTGCTGGCGCTTTCCACGGGCAGTTGCACCCAGGAGCCGCCCGGCCCCGTCATTTCGGATGATGCCAAAGTGGGCAACTCCACGGCCAATGCCGTCCCCAAAACTTTCGCCGACTATACCGAATTGGTGTGGAGCGACGAATTCGACGGCTCATCGCTCGACCTGAATAAGTGGGTGTATGAGGTGAAAGATGTGTGGTTTAACAACGAGCTGCAAGCCACCACCAACCGCCGCGACAACGTAACCGTGACCGGCGGCAACCTCAACATCATCGCCAAGCCCGAGAACTACAACACCCGCAGCTACACCTCGGGCCGCATTATCACGAAGGGCAAAAAAGACTTTATCTACGGCCGCCTCGACGTGCGGGCCAAGCTGCCCAAGGGCAAAGGAATCTGGCCCGCCATCTGGATGCTAGGCTCGAACGACAGCCAGGTGAGCTGGCCGGCCTGCGGCGAAATCGACATCATGGAGCTGCGCGGCAGCACGCCCCGCGTCAACAACTCGACCATGCACTACGGCAGCAGCGTGGCCACGCACCAGTACAAGGGCACCACCTACATGCTGCCCACCACCACACCCGGCGACTTCTCGACCGATTTCCACACCTTCAGCTGCCTGCGCGGCCAGGATAAGATGGAGTTTTACGTGGATGGCACGCTCTATTACACCTTCACACCCAACCTGGTAACGCCTTACGCCTACCCGTTCAACAACCCGTTCTACGCGATTCTGAACGTGGCTGTGGGCGGCGATTTCGACGGCAACCCCGACGCCACAACGGTTTTTCCGCAGACTATGCAGGTCGATTACGTGCGGTTCTATCAGTATAAATAGTTCTTTTTCAGTGTGAGGCGGGTCGGACAGTAGTTCGGCCCGTTTTCGTTTTCCCACCCATCATCATTCTCCTTATGAACAACTTTACCAAAGTATTGCTAACTGCCGGGCTGGCGCTAGCGGGCCGCGCGGCCTCGGCGCAACAGTTGCTCGACAACTTCGAGACAACCCGGCTCGTGGACTACCCTTCGCCACAGGGCACCATCACGGCAGTGGCCAACCCTGGCGGCAACGGTACCAATACCAGCACCAGCGTGGGCAGCTACGTGCGCGATGGCTCGCATTACGCCACCATCAGCCTTCAGCTAAAAAACAATGCCCGGTTTGCCAGCGTTGCGGCCTACGTGACTGGTAACAAGCGTATTACGCTCAAGTTTCGAAGCGCAGCCCCAGCGGGCACGGCCGTGCAGTTGGTGCTGCAAAACCGGGCTAAAGCCATTGCCACGCCCTACACGTACCCGCAGGGTAACTTCTCGGGGGTGTTTAACGCCACCACTACCGCGACGGCCAACACCTGGGAGACGCTAACCTTTACCTATGCCGCCGCCCCGAGCGATGGTACCGTAACGGCCACCGACATCGACCAGATTGCCATGCTCATCGCGCCAAACTCCACTAGCACGACCACCTACTATTTTGATGACCTGATGGGACCGGAACTGAGCACGACCGCCGCGCCGGTGGTTACCGACCAGCTCTACGACAACCATGAGGGCACCCGCGTTATCAAGTACAAGCGCAACCTCACTAGCGGCGGCTTTCGTGTCGATACGCTGAACCCATATAAAGCGACCGGCAACACGAGCAACAACGTGCTGCGCTACTCGCGCTCGAACCAGCAGTACGATGGCATTTTCATTGCCCCCGTAGGCGCGGCCATTGCCGATGTGTCGCCCTTCCTCAGCAATGCCCGGCAGATGACGTTGCGCGTGTACAGCCCGGCCGTGGGCACCACCTTCCAGATAACGTTGCAAGACTCGGTGCGGGGCCGGGGCACCTACCCCGCCGGCCGCCACTCGGAGTACGTGGCCACCACTACCACCGCCGGCGGCTGGGAAAACCTGGCGTTCAGCTTCTCCAACCGTCCCGACCCCGGCGTGACTAATACTGGGGTAAATGAGCTGGTTATTCTCATCAACTCCAACACCACCCAGGGGCTAAAGCTGTACCTGGATGACTTTACTGGCCCGCGTTTAGTTGGCTACACGCCCACCGCTGCGCGCACCAGCGAGACCAGTACGGCTGCCTTGGGCGCCCCCTACCCCAACCCGGCCAGCGGCGTAGTACGCCTGCCCATCAGTCTGCAAAAAGCGGCCGTAGTTAGCTTGTCGGTGTATGACAATCTGGGCCGCCAGGTAGCCGCCCCGCTCGCCAGCCAGGAGCACCCCGCCGGCACCTTCGAGGCCGAGCTGAATGCCGCCAGACTGGCCCCCGGCCTCTACACCTGCCGCCTCATCGTGGATGGCCAGCCCCTCACCCGCCAACTGAGCATCGAGTAATAACCCAATCATCAAAGCCGGTCGGCGCTTCCTGAGCAGAAGCACCGACCGGCTTTTTGTATTCTGTTGCCTGCATCGCCTCAGCCAGCTACCTGCTCATTAGAGCCATTTTAGCTTGCTGATTGATTCTGTTTTTTAAAGCTCAATTTGTACTGCATAAAAGATTCAAAAAAATTTCACTGAAATACAGGTACTTACAATCCTAACTAACATTTGTTAGTAAAAATAACTAACATTTGTTAGTCAAATCCGAATAAGGCTGTACATTTGTCCCACCCAATCTCCATTCCCACCCGCGTTAGTAAGAACCCGTCCTGAACTCTGGAGTGGTGGCCCCGGCCGCCACTCACATCCCACCCACTGGTAATCCTCCCACCCTACACCAGCGGCTTCAAATCCCACCCATCTCTCCACCCTCTCGGATGGGTTCTTACTACTACCGCCCAACGCCCTGCCTGGCTACTTTGCCAGACAGGGCGTTAGTGTATGCATTATGACCAAGAACGGCAAACCCACTAAGCGCCAAGTCATTCTGGAAGAAGCCGCCAAACTGTTCAAGGACAAAGGCTACGTCGGCACCTCCATGCGCGACATTGCCGGGCAGGTGGGCATGGAAGCGGCCAGCATGTACAACCACATCAAGTCGAAAGACGAGATTTTGGACAGCATCTGCTTCCGTATTTCTGACATCTACATCGCCCAATTGCAGGAGGTCGAAGAACTGCCGCTCTCGTTTGGGGAAAAAATACGGGTGCTCATCCGCCTGCACATTCAACTGATGGTGGAAGACGGCCCCGACGTATCGGTAGCCAACCACGACTATAAGTACCTGCCCACCAGCCGCCTCACCGAGTTTACGGAAGCGCGGCGGCGCTACGAAAAGGGCTTTGCCGCTCTTATCGCGGCGGGCGTGGCCGCGGGCGAGTTTCAGGCCGTGAACCCAACGGTGGCGCTCTACACCATTTTGTCGGCCGTGCGCTGGGTCGAATTGTGGTTTAAGCCGGGGCGCAGCCTCTCGGCCCAGGAGCTGGAAGACCACATCATTACGATGCTGCTCAACGGACTGGAAAAGAGATAGTCGTTTCGCTATAAACACGAGCTAAAAAGCGAGAATTTTGTGGCAAGAGACACAGCCAGAACTGTACCTTTGGTACGGTTATTTGCCTTGCGATAATCCGGGGCGTGCGTAAGTCCGTACCTCGCTACACTTCTCTTCCGCTGAATTAGCTATTATTTATGTCTGCGTCTGACGCAAGCCCGGACGCGCACGCCCAGGCCATTGCGACCCGACTGCTGGCCCGTGACCCCTTCAGCCAATGGCTGAAGCTGGAGCTGGGCGAAGCGCGGGCGGGCTACTGCCGCCTGTACCTGCGCGTGCGCCCTGACATGCTCAACGGGTTTGGCACCCTACACAGCGGCGTAGCATTTGCCGCCGCCGATACGGCCTTCGCCGTGGCTTGCAACAGCCACGGCCGCCAGAGCGTGGGCCTCACTGCCACCATCGACTACCTCACCGCCGGCCGCCTCGGCGATATTTTGGTAATCGAGGCCCGAGAGGAAAGCCT
>Ga0265780_10001016_pt1 | contig 41246 bp, 52 predicted proteins | sample P1T30metagenome_FD_192432 | JGI IMG/M metagenome (GOLD analysis project Ga0265780, IMG submission 192432) | Plant litter microbial communities from East Loma Ridge, Irvine, California - P1 T30 | ecosystem: Environmental > Terrestrial > Plant litter > Unclassified | place: USA: California...
GCCCGGGGGGCCAATACCGGTTCCCATGTTGGCTGTTGTTGGTGTGAGGAGGGCGACGAGGGCGAGGGTAATGGTGGTGAGATGCATGGTGAAATGTCTTTAGGTTGCGTGCTGGTGTTGAAGTCGTTCAGACAGGATAGGAGGTTTGGGAGGGGGCGCCATCATGTTATACGGGTAGATATATCAGCATGGGGACCTGTATGCCGCTGCTCAACAGACAGCAACCATAATGCTGTTTCTGAACAAAATCTTGTCGTTGCTGTCCTGCTCGCCACTGAACCAACCGGTATCAAGCTCAACTTCTTACTCAAAGGAACTAGTGTACCAGCCAATTGATTCGCTTACCACAAGAGTGCCGAAAATCGGCCCCGAGCTTCGGGACGCTAATCTGTACGCCTGTGCAGAATTTCATAGAATCGTTGTCGAATGATCGTGGGTAGTCGCCAAGCCACGGTTGCATGCGTTTGCCAATACCTCAGGCTATCTTTGAGAAGTATACGATGTAGTTCCCGTGTCCATTTTGCGACGAGACTTGAACACGATGGGATGCAGACGAGGTAGAAATGGGAGATTGCTTCCTCAACCCGCGCAGCTACAAAACACCTCAGCCATCTTCGATCCAACAAGCTCACTCACTTACTCACGCACTATATATAAAACACAGTCCTCTCCATGCATATCCAACATCTAACCCCCAACGCACATCTACGGCCCAAACGCCGCCTTCCCCTCGGCCCGACTGCTCTGCTCGCTGGTCCGCCCGGCTTCACTACTATCCTTCTTCTCACTCACGTCCGTCGATCCAGGAGCTGCGTTCGATGAGGGACCGGGCGTGTTGAAGGGTAGACCTGGGTGCGGCGCTGGGGGCTTGATTTCTTTGCGTCCGTTGGCTTTGTAGTGTAGCAGGACGTCACCGCCGCCGCGCCAGATGTGTGCGCGGATGGAGGCAAGGGTCATAGTTGGGGGAATGAGCTAGGCATTGAGTCAGCACTTGTCCTGCCACCAAGCAGCCTCATCGGGAATAATTACCTGTCCGTTACACCACAACTCCAAATACTCCTCAGGCCTCAGTCTCCCACCATTCTCCAACTCCTGGGCCAACTCCTCCTTGGTGGGGCTCGCTTCAATGCGCTCCGCGACATAGCCCAGGATCTTCCGCGCGCGCAGCATGCGGTTCGCGTTGAGGCGGTTGTTGCTGAGGTGTGAATTAGCACGTGCCGCCTGGTCGAAGGGTATGGAGAAGGGGAGGTACCCGTCGGCTGCTATGCTGGGGAGCGCGGAGGAATGCGGCTCGAGGATGAAGGACACTTTGACAATGTCTTTCTGGGGGAGGGAGTTCTGTATAGCGGATGGAGGTTAGTGGGTGTGCGAATGGTAAGGGTGAAGGATGACCTACGCGTAAGAGCACTTCGGCGAGCCACATGGGCGCGACCTTCTCGATGAGGTCGGCTTGAGTGGCGAGTGAACCGACTTTTCCCTCGAAGAGATCGGCTACGCCGCCGGCGTCGGGCCTGTCTTCTTGGATTAGGATGGTGGTGTTGGCTGGTGGTTTCAAGACTGGCGTGTCGTTTGGTAAGCTGGGCGTAATCTGCGTTTCGAGCTTCGCGCCAGCGGCCAGTTGCTCTTCGTAGCCCTGCCGTATTCTCTGGATTGAGCCATAGAAGCTGTCTTCGATTGCTTTCTCGTCAGTCTTCGAGGAGTGTGCATCGCTGTCTTCGGCCTTTTCGTCGACGGCGGTAGGCTTAGCGGGTTCGGCGATGGCTGTGCCGGTGCTGAACTTCTTCATGTTGAAGCCCATGGTGAACTTTTTGCCAAACATGCCTTTGCCCTTCTTGGCTGGAGTCTCTTCGGTAGGCGACGAAACAACCTCCTCCTTGCCCTCTGTCGGGCCTTCCTTCTCAGCTACAGGCTTTTCCTTGCTAATGCCGTTGCCATTCGGTACTGGGCTCACTTGGCCAAAGTAATCTGGCTCGTTCATCGAGCTTCTTTGAGTCTGAGTTTTCTCTAATTGTGAACCCTCCTCGGTAGCTGGTGTTAGATATGGATTTTGTTGTGAGTTGCGCGATCCGCTCTGAGGTCCAGCTCCTGGAGTCGCCATGCCGATCGCAAGGCCGGGAGTGTGCGGCATGTTTGTGCCATTGGTAGCCTTTAGCGTAGAGCCAGACGTAGGTCCCGAGATAGCTTCGTTCCATCCGTTGGTGCTCAGAGAAGGGATCTCGATGTTGGTGGGCCTCCCCTTGTGCACCTCGTCCTGCTTCTCTGCGACTAGCTGTGTTCGGTAGGTCTCGTCACGCTTGATCTCCTCATCGATGAGGTTTGAGAACAGGTATCGTAGGATCCACTTCCCAAGGTTTACTATAATGCATTAGCATGGTAGATTTCCAAGTACAGAATAAGCATACTTCGGTGATCTTCTCGGAAATCGATCTGCTCGTCCAGTGCTAGCTCGTCGGCGTACATCTCAGCATCAAAGCAGTGGTTTTCTTCGAGCACGCATGTCAAGGTTCCTATCCGAGTGTCCACTCCGCACCATGCCACTACGCTCTCGACCGTGTTGACTTCAGGCACTACATTCTCGAGATGTGTCTTGCCGTACGACTTGATCGGAGCGCACTAGTGAAACATCAGTATTGGTTGCTGGGCTGAGGGTGCAATACATACCTGTAACAAGTCCCACAGCATCACCTCGCCAGCCGTGTCAAGCGTGAGCACTCTTCGACGGTCGTTGAGTAGATGATGCTTAATCAATCCGTTTTGTCCCTCGATGGTGTGGTCGGGCAGCTGGCGTACTGCTGCGATCACGCCATGATCCGACGCTGCCAGCGCCTCAGACGGCTTCCGCGTGCTCGCTAGAGTCACAGCATCCGGTTCTTTTGTGGTTATCTGTGGGAATGGTGCCGTGTGTGCCAGTCTGAGGAGTGCCTTGAACGGGATCTTGTCGGCCGTGGCGCCGTTTGCCCTGGGACTCGTGGATGGAGAAGACGGGTATCGTGATCGTGTGGTAGAGAGACTGGGCCTGTGCCATTTGTAAGACTCTGGCAGCTCGACCTCAGCAGCGGTCTCGACATCATTCCACCTGTTGATGCTCGAGCTGGACGTTGCTGTCCAGATGTAGTCGCCGGCTGCCACAACCTTGTTCACGCCCTCGTGTTCCTGGAGAACTGCAGCTGACAGACCCTCGTCCATCTCAGCGCAGCCGCGTACGTCGCTCTTCGCCACTATGCCAGAGCGGTCGGAGGAGTAGAAGACGGACAGCTGGGGGCAGTCTGAGAAGAGCGACCAGATGCTGTCGTTGTGCATGGTGAGCGTGTACATGCATCGCCCAGCCGTCATGGACCACACTTTCACCGTCTGGTCGGACGAGCCGGTCAGGATGGTGTCGCCGTCCTCGGCCACGAGAATGTCGCGCACATTGTCCGTGTGTCCGACGAACTTGGTGATGCGCTTGCCTGAGCGGGCGTCCCATACCCGCACGATGCTCTCTGGCCCGCCACTGGCGATGATGCTGGGGGTGGCTGCCAGGGCGTACACGGAGCCCTTGGCGGTGTTCTCGTCTTCGCCCACGGCAATCTCGAGCTTCTTGCCGCCGCCATTGAGGTCCCACAGGCTGATCTTGCGGTCGAGTCCGCCCGATGCCACCCAGTTCTCGTTACCGCCGGGCGACGCAACGCGCTTGACGTAGTCTGTGTGGATGCCGATGGTCTGCGGCGGCAGCGGGTCTGCGGCGGCCGGTCGCCATAGCTTCACGGTGATGTCGGAAGAAGCAGAGACGAGGGCGCTGCTGTTCTGGGCAAGGACAATGTCGTTGATCCAGTGGGTGTGGGCCTGGACCTGCTGGCGGAACTGCGTGGGCGGCGGCTTGTAGTTGGTCGCATTCGAGTCGGCGAAGGGGTCGCTCTCCTCGGCGGACTTGCTGAGGTCGAGGTGCAGGTCCCAGGCGCAGATGACGCCGTCGCGGCCACCCGAGTAGCTGGGCCGTGTATGTTAGTCTATCATAATAGCTCGGGGTGGTGTACTATAGCTTGATAGCTCGCGGGTACCTACAGGATCGAGTTGGCCGGGTCGACAGCTAGGCCATTGACGCCGAGTCGGTGTCCTCCCGCCGAGTTCGCAAGCGGCAGCACTGTGCGGGATACAGTCAGTTCCGTCTGAAGCTACATGACGAGGTTGCATGCAGGCAAGAAGGGCAGACGCCTACCATACGATATACGCTTCCGCGCCGATCGACCCATGCCACCGATTAGCAATGCGCCGTCATGCGCTGCAATGTGAAGAAGCTGGTCAAGAGGACGTCTACAGAGGCCAAGTCGCAGCTGAAGCTGATTAGATACTGGCAGGCGATTGCAGCGAGTGAAGAGGCAGGGCAGGGAGCGCAGTGCACTCCTCCGAGCCGTCCCAACGCCCGCTAGGCATCGCTAACGCACCACACATTGCGGCGGGCATGTCAACGGCCGCTTCGCTTTCGCGCGGCAGATGGTACGTCACTCCTGTTCTAAAGCCGCCGCGATCGACACGTCAAAACGAACCGCTTGTCCTTCGCGCCTTGAAATTCTTGACTTTGTCATACCGAGACCGTGGCACGCACGTTGCCAGTGGGGTCCCACGATGCAGGCACGAGCGTCTCTGGGGTAGTCTCCGGATGCGCCGACCGGATAAGCGGCTAAACACGTCACGTTGCTCTTTGTACACATTCATGGATGGAAGCGGCCAGCCTCGCATTCAAGCAAGGTATTCTAGCCAAGATGTCCTTCGTACAGGGACTGTTACGCGTTCCCAATTTTGGCTGACACCTTTTCCGACGTTGACCAATCACACCCCGCACGACCATGTCACGCCCACGGTGTTGTAACACTCTCCACCTGCCTTGCCTTCATCCTGCATCCTCTGCCAGCGATCTTGACCATGTTTCGTTTGTCCATTCACCATGCAGCTTTACCATGAGCTCATTCGGGCCTACCATTGGCAGGCCATATTACTGGACCCTGGAATTCCTGCTTCGCCCTGTTCACCACGCACCTTGTTCCTTGACGTTGTAAGTGAAGGGTGACTTCTTGTCGCCGTCACTCTTTGTCCATGCAGCAAACACCACAACATCTCACTCAATTACCATCCTGAACGATCATTTCATTGACAACTCCGAGTTGTGCGAGACTGTAGGCGACCCCTTCCCAAAGCGCCGCCGACTGTTCACTGTTGACCTGCATCCAGCATCGCAATACGCAGCAATGGGTAACAAGCCCAGCTCTCCGATCCAGAGCTGTCTCGACAAGGCTGTCAAGGACGTCGTCTTCAGCAGTGACCCGCTTTTCCAGCTTGCCCACGTGAGGCCATACAACCTCGGTGTACCGTCCAAGCCATCCGCCGTCACATATCCAAAGTCTACAGACGAGATCGCCAAGATCGTCAAATGCGCGGTTGACAATAGCTTGAAGGTGCAACCACGCGGTGGAGGGCACTCGTATGCGAACTATGGTCAGTCACTTTTATTCAGTACCTCACTCAAGCTGTGCCTTTTGGAACAAAGCGCATCCTACTACACAGTTACTTTCTTTACATTCACAATCAAACTTCTCCTGAAGTTCTGCTAGCTATCGGCGGCGGCGAAGACGGCACCATTGTGGTCGACATGAAGAACTTCCAACAGTTCTCCATGGACAAGTCTAGCTGGCAAGCCACCATCGGCGGCGGAACACTCCTCGGCGACGTGACCAAGCGACTTCACAACAACGGCAAGCGCGCGATGGCCCATGGAACCTGCCCTCAAGTAGGCATTGGCGGCCATGCAACCATCGGTGGACTAGGTCCAACCTCCCGCATGTGGGGCTCCTCGCTCGACCACGTAGAAGAAGTCGAGATCGTCCTTGCGAATTCCAGCGTCGTTCGAGCCTCCGAGAAGGAAAACGCAGACGTATTCTTCGCCACCAGAGGCGCAGCAGCAAGCTACGGCATCGTGACCGAGTTCAAAGTCCGCACCCAGCCCGAGCCCGACGAAACAGTGCTCTACTCTTTCACTTTCAACTCCAATCCAGCCTCAGCCTTCAAATCCTGGCAAGCCCTAATCAGTAAGTATATATGTACGAAGTGCATGTCAGAACTACACTGACTTCGTACCTACACCTCTCGCAGGCGACCCCGACCTCTCACGCAAGTTCGCATCCCAGTTCATCCTCACGGAGCAATTCGGCGCCCTCGTAACCGGAACCTTCTTCGGCAGCCGGTCCGAGTTCGACAGCCTGAACATCACATCGCGCCTACCCGCCCCGAACAACATCGACATCGAGTTCAAGGACTGGCTCGGCGCAGTGGGCCACTGGGGCGAAGACGTCGCGCTGCAAATAGTGGGCGGCATACAGAGCAACTTCTACGCCAAGTCGCTCGCGTACACCAAAGACGAACTCATCAGCGACGATGCGGTCAATAAGCTGTTCAGCTACATCAAGTCGACGGATAAAGGCGGCGCGATCTGGTTCATCATCTGGGATCTCGAGGGCGGCGCGATAAACGACGTTGCGCCTGATGCAACCGCGTATGGACACCGCGATGCGCTGTTTTACCACCAGGCCTATGCGGTCAATCTGCTCGGCAAAGTCAACGACAAGACGCGCAAATTCTTGTCGGGCGTGAACGGTGTTATTACAGATGCGCTGCCGAAGCACAAGAAGGGTGCGTATGCAGGATACGTGGATCCGGCGCTGGGAAGTGATAGCGCGAGCTTGTACTGGGGTGATAATGTGGAGAGACTGCAGCAGATCAAAGCGGTGGTCGATCCGAATGACGTGTTCCATAATCCGCAGAGCGTGAGGCCGATGGGCACGAAGGAGAAGGCGAGGCCGAAGCCGAGGATGAGGGGGAAGATGTGAGTGGAGGAACGGAGAGGTAGTGTGATGGAGTGTAATCTGCGATATACCCATTCTTGCGAACGAGCTTGATTCATTTCTGGATAAGCTTGTGTATGTGATGGGTTTGAGCACAAGTGCTGGGCTGCTCGTCTGATGACTACCTGAATATGGCTGCTAACTGTGCTTTGCTGCTTGCGTGTATGCCATGACACGACAATTTCCAGTAATGTTTCCGATTGTTCACTCGTACGCAAAGACTCAAAGTCATCTTTCGGGGGGGAAAGCCACCGAAAGGCTCAAAACTTGCTCCCTAAACGCCTCAAACGCCTCCATACTCAATGCTTTCAATACCAAATACTCCTCGTCCGATGATGCGGCACAATTAGCTTCTCATCATCTTCCTTTTCCTTCTCCTTCGCTAAATCGTACAAGAAGAAATCAATCAGAATCGCATTGATCCTCTTTTCTGGATCGAGCTTGACGATCTCGCGGCGAATTAGCTCAACAGCCCATATCGAGCAGCCCCGAATCTGCATTTCCCACGCATGTCCACTCTCAATGGGCTCGTGCCTGCGCAGCGAGGCCTCGAGGGGTGGACAGTACCAGAGCACGCCGAGGGAGTGCAGCATTTGCGGGATGCGATAATCAGCAAACATAGTAATTTTGTCAATGTCGTTGAACTCGCCGTACGACTCGCCGTCGAAAGCGGCCCAGAGGTCTGCGACGAAGATTTGCGCGCGCTTGAGGAAGCGGACTTTTTTGCGCTCGAAGGTGCCTTCGTCGCGGAAGCAGGTAAACTTTTCGGCTAGGAGGTTGACGAGGGCGGCGGCTGAGCCTTTTGCGTCTTCGATGAGTGTTACGACGCTGCTGTCGAATTCCTGGGATGAAATGTTAGTGCTTGGTAGGGGGTTGGAAAAGAGGATGGGGACGCAACCTCTTCCATTACGCGTCCAGCTTCCCTTAGACACCGCACGCGCTCATCAAACATCGGAATCTCCTCCTCCGTACCAGAACTGAACACTGTTCTCAACACATCCTCGCTGCATTTCTCTTCGTCAGTCCAAAACTCCGGACTCGTGATTGGAACATCCTGCTCCAGCGCTCTCTGCAACAACGCAACAAGACTCCAATACCCAGTCCATCTCTTCCCCCGATATACAACCGCAAACCTCTCGTCATCATCATCGCTCCTGTCAGACCAGAAGCTAAAATTCAGCAAGTCCAAGGTAAATATAAAATTGACTGTGCTTTCATCTTTTGTCTTCGGATGCAGTTCGTGTTCAGACCACGTCTTTGTCGAGTACTCTCGCTCCGACATTTCATCGAGGATGGCTTGGGCTGCAACTTTGGTGGAGCGCATGTCCAGCGCGACGTCGACGCTGTTGTCGCAGATGAATTCTGCATTTTGGAGGACTTTGGTTTCTGGAGGGCCGGTGTCGGGCTGGCCTATGCCGAAGCGTTTGCGGAGGAGGTCTAGGAGTTCGAGATCGGGTTCGTCGTCGGACATGGTGAGGGAGGGATGGGAGATGGTTTGAGTGAATGGTTGGATGATGAGGTTTGGGGTACTCGAGTTGGGGTGAAGTCGTGTTTGGCGTGTCACTGCAATGTACTACTCCAGCAACAACGTCTCATATACCACTTCTAGGACACGTGAATGCGGAACGTGAGCACAGGGTGACCATGAATTCGCGGTCCACTCATAAGGCGCTCGGCTAGCCGCCAAGCTTTTGAGGCTGAATGACGGCGCGCGACGGGAGCCTGTGTTGGGGCTAGCTCTGACGTCTCTCACCTTCACTGCGGGATTGAGCAGCTAAGGTCGCATTCACCCACGCGGCTGGCGCAAGGCCGGATATCTATATATGGAGTAGTCACGCCGCCGCCACGACAATTGATTCTCAATCTCCTTTTGTTTACCCTTCGCCAGTCTTATTGAAAGCCGGCGCAATGGCACGCGACAAGTTTGCTCAGCAGAGCCTCGGAGAACTCCATGGCGACATCAAGAAGGTACGTTGGAGCGTACAATATTGCGTGAAGGTGCTAACAACAGTAGGCGCGCGTACTCATGGTTGGAGCGGGCGGCATCGGCTGCGAGCTGCTCAAGAACCTCGTCCTCATGGGCTTCGGCGACATCCACATTGTAGACCTCGACACCATCGACCTCAGCAACCTAAACCGGCAGTTCCTATTCCGCAATGAACACATCAAGCAGTCAAAAGCCAAGGTAAGAGAAAACCCCACGCGTAAGTGGAGTGCGCTCACACGCGACAGGTTGCGAAGGAGTCGGCGGGCAAGTTCAATCCCAACCCCAAGATCGAGGCGTACCACGACAACATCAAGGACCCGCAGTTCAACGTCGCGTGGTTCAAGGGCTTCGATGTTGTCTTCAATGCGCTGGATAATTTGGATGCGAGGCGGCATGTGAACAAGATGTGTCTGGCGGCGAATGTGCCTCTGATTGAGAGCGGGACGACTGGCTTCAATGGGCAGGTGCAGGTCATTAAGAAGGTGAGACACACCCATGTCGTCAGATTAATCAACTATACTGATGCGATCATCCAGGGCGAGACCGAATGCTACGACTGCACGGCCAAAGACCCGCCCAAGTCCTTCCCCGTCTGTACTATCCGCTCAACGCCCTCCCAGCCCATTCACTGTATCGTTTGGGGCAAATCATACCTCTTCGCCGAGATCTTCGGCGCCACCGAAGACGAGGCCCCCGAGGTCAACACCAAAGAAGACTCGGAGAACGCACAGGAAATCGCGAATCTGCGCAAGGAGGCACAGGCACTGATGCGCATCCGCGAGTCGATGGGCTCGGAAGACTTCCCGCGGCTAGTCTTCAACAAGGTGTTCAAGGAGGACATTGAGCGGCTGCGCAGCATGGAAGACATGTGGAAGACGAAGCGTGCTCCCGAGGCGCTGGACTACGACACGCTGCTGCAAGAGTCACTGGGCTGTGGGCCGGCAGTCGCGCAGAAGGATCAGGTCGCGTGGACTACTGCTGAGAACTTCGCTGTCTTCGTGGACAGCTTGCGTCGGCTGAGCAGTCGGCTCGAGGAGGAGCGCGCAAGTGCAGGAACAGGCAATGCGGCGCCGATACTCACCTTCGACAAGGATGACGTGGATACACTGGACTTCGTCGCGGCGAGTGCGAATTTGCGGTCACACATCTTCGGCATCGAGACCAGGAGCAAGTTCGACATCAAGCGTATGCTATTCCCCACCAGGACCTATCTATTTGCTAATCTTCACAGAAATGGCTGGCAACATTATCCCTGCTATCGCGACCACAAACGCTATGACCGCCGGCCTCTGTGTTCTCCAAGCCTTCAAAGTCCTGCGCTCCCAACTCGCCAAGGCAAAGTTCTCTTTCCTCACCCGCAGCACTGAGCGCGTTATTGCTACCGAATCACTCCAGCCGCCGAATCCGAATTGCGCTACGTGTGGTGTCGCATACGCTACCATTCTCGTCGACACCAAGCGCGCGAAGCTGAGTGATTTGGTCGAGAATGTGCTCAGGACGCAGCTGGGGTATGGCGAGGAGTTCTCCGTCACTAAGAATGCGGACATCCTCTATGACTTCGATGAGGATACTCATCTCGACAAGACTTTTGAGGATCTGGGTATCAAGCCAGATACATTCATCGTTGTGTCCGACGACGCGGGAGATGACGCGAGGGTTGATCTCGTGTTCAGCGTCATCGAGAAGGAAGCTGCTGAAGGCGCGCCGCCGATCAGTCTCCCCGAAGAGGTCGTTCTTGCAAAGAAGCCCAAGAAGGTAGCATCAGCGCCCGAAACGAATGGCAATGGTAAGATCGACGCCACGATGCACAACGGCACGAATGGCATGAACGGCGCGACGAAGCGCAAGGCTGATGACGCGGACCTCGGAACGGGCGAAGAGGAGATGGTCAGGAAGAAGGGCAAGGTCATGGAGGGTATGCCAAAGGAAGAAGACATCGTGGTCATTGAGGACGACGGCGCGATTGTTCTGGACTGAACACTCTTTACTCATCGCCTGGGGTGAACGATCGTAGCGGACGTCGAGCATCTAGATCTCATCTCTCTCCTGTACATTACACATCGTCAGCGCTGAAGCTGTACGGTGCGGCGTTTTGGAGCGGGATAAGATATACCTTTTGACTTTTTGGGGCTCCGAGGTCGCGTAGCATAACCTCGCATCCAATTCACATATGAACACTTATCACTTCCTCATCCCATTCTTTCAAACAGCACTCAATCCCCCGTCTATCCCCAGCACGCAATTATGTGCATACTCATTCTCCGCCAGGAACAGTGCCGCACTCGCGACTTCTTCTGGCTTCCCAATCCTCCCTAGCGGAATCTTCTTTTCGAGCTCCGAGGCGTCGAGATCGGACGTCATGTCCGTGGCGATATAGCCCGGCACAATAGCGTTCACGCGCACACGGTGCGAAGCATATTCCGACGCGAGTGCGCGCGTGAAGCCGAGCACACCAGCTTTACTCGCCGCATACGACACGGCGCCAAACCCACCATGTAAACCAAACAGAGAAGAAACATTAATCACGCTCGGACTCCGCACTCGTTCCTGCTGTGAAGAAGATTTCGCGCCGCGCAGATACCCATTCCTCATCAGGAACCTCGTGCCATGCATCATGCTCGTTAGATTCACCGCGACGATGTTTTCAACTTCGTCGTGCGAGGTTTGCAGGAATAATGACTTCTGCGCGACGCCTGCGCAGTTGACTAGCACGTCTACGCATGAAGAGCGCGACTTGGACGGAGTGGGCCGCGGGAGTACGGCGCTGAGGGCCCGGGTGGGATGCAGGGACCAGAATTGCGTGTACTGGGTTATGTCGCCGGCGATGTACGCGTGGTTGTCCAGATTGCTGGGGTGGTCATGCAAGCCTGACTCCGAATTTCCACTGGGGAGGGGTGTCAAGGACGAGACGGCGCTCTTTAGCGCTTCTTCTGAGCGCGAGATTAGGGTGCAGCGGTAGCCTTTGGAGGCGAAGAGTTGGGCGATGGAGAGGCCGATGCCGCGGGAGCCGCCGGTTATGAGGACGTGGCGGGGGCGGGTGAGGGACATGTATATTCAGTCTAGAGCGTGTGGAAGCTTAATTTCAATTAGGGTTGGATTTTTCTTGTGATGTTTGTGCTGGGAGTGAGGCTTTGATTGAAGGTGGAGGCTTAGTCATTGGGAAATGCGCGAGAAAACGTGACAGCGCGATCGCCAGTTCCCCGCAAATCACGTCCGCACCAAGTCTCCTACACGCCCGGTCATCATCCCGCTATCTTACTATCTTCACCAAACCTTGACCCTCTTCCGCCACGATGTCCGAACCAACCGAATACGTCACCCTCGTCTCAAACGACGGCTACGAGTTCAAGATCCTGCGCTCAGCAGCCAACATCGCCGGCACCCTCAAGAAAGCACTGGACCCTACATGTACTTTGCGCTCCATCCTCCCCCTTATGTAACTCAGCTTTACTGACCACGCTATCAGCCGGCTTCCGCGAAAACACCGAGAACAGCGTCAACCTGCCTACGATTAAGTGCGAACACCGAGAGTGGGAATGGGAAGCTGGAGCTGACAATGCGTAGTGGCGTCATACTCGAAAAGGTGTGCGAGTACCTGTATTACAACCAGAAGCATGCGACAAGCAAGGACGTAAGCGATTTGGATATTCCGCCGGAGTTGTGTTTGGAGTTGTTGATTGCGGCGGATTATCTTGATGGTAGGTTATTTGGTCTTGAGGGAGAGTGGAATGCTGACGGGATGACAGTATGAGCGTTGATGGACACCGTTTTGAATGTGGGAAACGTTGATCTGCGGCATGAAGCGGCGTGATCACGCTGAGCTGGGCGCAGACACTGCAGCGTCCATGCTGCATTTTCGGGCTGGACAGCAGTCGACGACACTGGGAGAGTGAGACTGATGAAGCACGGGCCGGTCGTCGCAACAAAGCGACTTAGACTGCCAGCTCGAAGTCTTGCCAGGTGTCATAGTACAGAATGCTTGTTAGAGACAGCTTTATCCGGCATTCCCGTTGCTTGTCCATCGCCGTGTAATCTTGCATCACGTACGACTGGCCTTGATTACTGGGCCGCACTCGCTTTTATCTTACGAGGGCGTACTGCGCCTCGAATCTGAAGAGAAAAGCCTTCGCAAAAAATCGATATACGATTGCAGCAAAGGCAAATAGGCTTGTTACGCTTCGCTGCAAAGCCCAATCATGCTCACGTGCGCTTAGGTAAGCACGTTCAGCCTCAGCCTTTCTGTGCACCTCATCTGTTGTGGAAACGAAGATACTCAATCCCCATGCAATCAACTCTATGGCTGCATCGAGCACTACCAATACCTGGACCACAACGGAAAGGTTGGAACATCCGCTCATCTCAAGCATGCTGGAAAAGACGAAGAAGTGCTTTCGACATCGTCGTGTCGCAACTTCGACACAACCGCTTGAGCGTGTTGAACAGGAAGAGCTCAGCGATGCAGGCGCTTCTACGAACGTAACGCACAGTTCGGCAGTAGCCGCTCATACTCCACGGCAGTCTACACACAGAGAGGAGGGAGAGTTGGGTCAACAATGTACAACCGTACCTGTGGTGGAATCGAATGTGCCTGCGGATAGGGTTGAAAGAAGCCTCAGCGAGATTTGCCCCTCCGACGCTCTACCTTCGCCGTCCGCAATCCTGATACTATGTCTCGATCCGGGACAATACGATGATCCGCTGAAGGGCTGGCTCAAGGCTGTTGATCTCGAGATGGCAACAGCTGTCAACTACTGGGCTTTGTCATATGTTTGGGGCAATCCGGCACCATATGGATGATAGATCTGGGATGCATGGTGCCCGTCACACGCAACTTGGATGAGGCGCTTCGTCGATTTCGCTACAAACATAAAGAGACGGTCGTCTGGGTAGATGCAGTATGTATTGACCAGAGCAACACAGAAGAACGCGGACATCAGGTTGGAATCATGGGAAAGATATACAGGCGAGCTGAGAATGTCGTTGCGTGGCTGGGACCTGATCCCCTCAAGAAAGCCAAACGATGCTTTGATGTACTGAGTAAGAAGCACGGCAAACAAGAGCTCACACCCTCCGAAGCATTTGCAATGTCCGAATTGATGACATGTGAGTGGTTCTCGAGGCTCTGGGTGGTTCAGGAACTTGTACTTGCGCAGAATTCGAGGTTCGTTTGGGGCAACGTGGGCATGACAACACCCGTGCTTTGGCTTAGCGCAAGAGGATACAACTTAGCTACCACAAACGCCGATGCGGTTTGGGTCGGCAAGATCTTTTCCGGGCATACTTACGATCTCATTGACCTCTTGACGTGGACGAGACGTCTGAAGTGTTCGGATGATCGAGACCGTATCTATGCGGTTTTGGGTTTGCCGTACTCTACCAGCAGCTGGTTCTCGAGCGAAATCGTTCCAGACTATCGAAAGACGACCGTAGAACTTTATTGCGATCTAATGCGCATGTTGCTGAGGGAAGAACGCATGGCAAGCCTTTGGACATTGAGACATCATGGCCCCGACTGGAGACAGGGCAGCTCTGAGCTCCCATCGTGGGTTGTAGACTGGAGGACACCGCCTTGTATACTCGGAAGCAGGGCGTTTGCTCCACAAGATCACAGGACTATGCCACGGCTGAGAGCTCATCCGCAAGCGTCGGGTGTGCAACTCGAAGTTTACGGGGTCCCTCTCTCTACCGTTCAGGAGGTGGCGGCCGAAGACCCTGTAACCCACATTTCTTTCTGGTCCCGTGTTGGACGAGTCATGTCGCAGAATGGTCATGGGTGGGAGACGGAGGAAACGACATTCTGGCAACAGCTCGAAAAGGTTGCTATGTTTTGGCAATATAGCACTCCCCTTGAAGGGCGTGGATCTGATAACCCGCTAGCGCTTTCACACGCTTTACATTTTGCCAAGATGATTTGCGACTGTCTACCAGCCATCGACATCTTGAAAGAAGACTACCACGCGATGTATGTCACAATCTCTCGGTTCAGACAGATTCGAAAGCTAGTACTGTCGAGCCCAAAATTAGCGGTTGCCCTGAATGAGACGCTGCGAGCGTTTATTGAGACTATCCATAGCGCTGCCGCTCTCGAATCAGAAGAGGCAAGAGCTGCGTGTGACGATGAGGGCGTGCTATTCTCTCCAACACTTCGCGGTCTGTCCGCGTTTTGGCAATCATGCCGCCTTTACAATACTACCACAGGCCACCTTGGCCTAGGACCAGAAGTCATACAGCCACGCGATACCGTCGCGATCGTTGCTAGTTGCGACTACCCAGTAATACTTCGTCCCTGCGGAAATTTTCACTACTTTGTTGGTCACGCCTATTATACAGGAGTACGACGGTACGAGATCTTGGAAGTCTGGGTGTCGCCAGAGGAGCGGTTGCAGAAGTTCGTCCTGCGCTAGGAGAGCCGATGCTCCTGATCACTGCGTAGCGTTTTCGATCGGGCTATGCTCTTTGGTTGCCAACGTCATAATCGCAGATAGACCATTGTGAGCGGTACACTCAGTCTATGCTACTCCAGAAGCTCCAGTCAATCTCATGGACGTCCATGTCAAAGTCAAACCCAGCGCTATCTACGAATTCAAACATCGAGTGTTGAGCCAGCGACCCCTCCGCGCTGCCCGTAGGCTCTTCTGATTGCCCGTCAGCTGCCTGATGAGCAGCGAGCTTCCGCGTGAGCTGCTCGAACGGTGCGAGATTCTCGGAGGGTATGCCGCCAAACTTGCTCCGATGACTTTTCAAGGCGCCGACGACGAGCTCCGCCGCGTGCAGCTTCCGTCGGTCGTCGGCGAGGTCGTAAAGGTCGGGATTACACTCGTATACTGCGCTGAGAATATCCCACAGTTCTGTTGCTTTGGTCTCTCTTGTATCGGATGCCTCGATAAGCACGATCATAACTGTTGCAATCAATACTGAACAAGCATACTAGCTGGTTCACTCACAAGCATGCCATACAATCCAACCCTTCATCAACCATCGATAGTGCACCAGGGCTGGCTGGCTCTGTAATGCGATGTTATAGCGCAAGCATTGTAAGGAAATTCTGAGGATCTCTGCGCGTTCTTCAGCGTTACTGTGCTCGGATATCCGAGCATGAAGGATTCGTAGCTGCATTGACACCGTGAATAGCCTCGCAAATAGTTGGAGACGAATATCCAAAGGATTGAGAGGGTCGCAGTACTGTAAAAATGTCTGGTTGATACCTTCCTCAAGACGTGACACTAGCGCATCCTTGAAAGATGATGGCAGTGTAGTGTTCGCTTGCCAGGAAAGCTCGAAGCGCGCGTTCTTCGTAAGTAAGGATTGGCGTTGCGTGTTCACGACCCATGATGGGAACAGGCAGTAGGACATGCTCGTCAAGCCTTTTCTCTCCTTTGGCGCCTCCGGCATTGCACGATATAGATCTTCGTCCTCAATATTCAGGGGTAGTTTCACGTCCCAGTCGGCTGTCAATGTCATGGGAGTCAGCCCCATTCTGACTGCCAACACCAGGTCCACCTGTTGGAGTTGCCACCAAAGCCGTCTTCGCTCTTCCGTTTCTATCGGAGATAGACTGAGAATGGTGCCATCACGATGGAGGCCAAGCTTCTCAGCGTTGCGAATCGTCATTCCCATGAGCGACCAGAGGCTTTGTGGGCTAAGATGATCTACACTAGCAATCTATAATTGTCAGGCTGATGAAGGATGGTTCGAGGAGGCAACCTACTACGTAGAAGACAATGGCTTTGATCGCAGTGAGGTCCGTTATGCAAAGCAGATTCAGCCGCGATAGAGCGCTTTCGCACCGTGCTTGGTGCTCAGCAAGCAGATTGGGTTGCGACAGACCGGTTGCTTGCTGGCATTCTTCATCCAGGAGGCTGTTGGTCGCGACGTAATATATGGCCATTTCCAGCGCTATCTCGGGGCCAGAAAGCGATGATTGCGGATCTACCCTTGTGGACTTGGTTCTTAGCTCTTGTAATGACCAAGAGAAGAGAATCCGCAGGAAAGGCTCGACTCGTTTGACAAAAGTGTCCCAAAAGAAACTTGAGCGTTGGTGGGGCACTGGATCGAAAGATGTTTTCTGAACGGTCAATGCAAATGGTGAACCTGCCATCGCATGCGGCCGTGGACACGAAGTGATGAGTCGTCGCGAATTTGCATTGTTGGTCATGCGTCCCCGCCAACCTTGCCAGGCACGCCTCTCATGGTCAGTGAAATTTCAGTACAAATTGCCGCCCAGTGTGTCCTGAAGGTTGGCACAATGAATACGGGCGCCTTTCAAACGTTTACTTACGACTCGAGATATTGGATGTTTCCATCATCCTCTTCTAGCATCATCGGATCATTGCTACGTTCTGGTGCGGGCGAGGCTCTTTCTGCAGAAGAAGAGGCACGATGTTCAACCTGACGAATGCGACCTGCTGTAGAAGGAGCGTCGGGAGGATATACGCACCGATCGGACGGGCGACGCTTGCAATGATTGCATGGCAGTAACTTGTCGCAACGGACCTTACGCTTTGCGCAAGGCCTGCAGGCTTGTGGGTGTGTCATGGCCAGCTTTCGGTGACGAGAGTTGAGAGTGCGAAGTCTCGGGGGGGAGACGTCCGGTCCGATCGGCTTCGGTAATCTAACCACTTTGAATGTATTCGGGCGCTACCTAGGTAACATTAGCTTCGACGTGTTGTCCTGCTCCTTCACAATCAATACCACGGCAAAAACATTGGTTCCCGTCGTAACTTGGGAGAAAGGAGCAAATGACCGAGCTTCGGTGCCGAGTTATCTTCTTGTCTTCATCATGCACGGTCTTTCCTTTTCCAGCCCAACGTTGCAATCCCAACGCCAACAATGACGACTAGATCTCCGGAGCACTACAATGACTTTTACTATGAAAGAAGGACTCCAGCCGTTCAAACGATAGCCCGGTGGTTCGCAGTCTGGCCCATCATCTGCCACAATGTCGACCACCAAGCTGGAGCCTGAAAATCAGTCGCATGGACTTGCCACCCACGACGAACGCGATGAAACGAAGTATCCACCTTTTAAAAAGGTCCTACCTGCCATGGCTGCCATTTGGCTCGCCTTCTTCGTCGTCGCTCTGGTTAGCAAGTTCTGGTCTAAGCTGCAACACGTAAACTGACATTGCTCCCAGGATCGCACGATCATCGGCACCGCTATTCCAACTATTACGGAACAGTTCAACAGCTTCGGCGACATAGCCTGGTACGAGTCGGGCTTCCTCCTACCTCTCTGCGTCCTTCAACTCTCCTTTGGCCGTATATACCGCTACTACTCGGTCAAATGGGTCATGATCATCAACATCGCCATCTTTGAGATAGGTTCTATCGTATGCGCGGCCGCTCCTACTTCGGGAGTCTTAATCATCGGAAGAGTCATTTCTGGTATTGGCGGTGCAGGCGTACCACCAGGCGCATTTCTGCTGGTCTCCTTCCTTGTCCCCATCCAGTCCCGACCAAAATACATCGGCAGCCTTGGATCCGTATTTGGCCTTACGTCTATCCTTGGACCAGTACTCGGAGGCTATCTCACGTCAAGTTCATGGCGATGGTGCTTCTGGATCAATCTTCCGGTCGGAGGTGTGTCGATGCTTCTGCTTGTTCTCCTCACGCCGAAGTGCACACCACCCGTCAAGAGAGCTTCCACTTGGAAAGGCAAATTGCTTGAGCTCGACCCCGTTGGATTTGTCTTGGTCGCTGTGTGTCTAGTTTGCCTCCTCTTGGCCATCCAATTTGGTGGCAAAGAATACAATTGGAATAGCGGTGTCGTGATTGGCCTTTTTGTTGTCTCTGGCGTCTTTGCCAGCATCTTCGTTGTCGCTCAAGTGTGGCGCGGCGAGAAGGCATCGATGCCGCCCCACATTCTCAGCCAGCGCAGTGTGATTTCAGGCTCGCTCGCAAGTCTCGGGATCGGCTCCGTTCTTGTCCTCTTTGCTTTCTATCTGCCACTATGGTTTCAAGTCATACAGAACAAGTCACCCCAGAGCTCTGGCCTGTCGCTTATACCATTACTTCTTAGCGTGGTGTTCGCTGTCATCGCCAGTGGGGTGTTCACGAGCGCCGTTGGATACTATGTCCCTGCTGCTATTTTTGGGGCTATGGTGACGATGGTTGGCGCAGCGTTGATTTCGACCTGGACAGCCAATGTTGATACTGGAAAGTGGATTGGTTTTCAGGTATGCTTCGTCCGCTGACTGTAGGCCGCAACGCTGATATTTTGCAGATAATCACGGGCGCCGGCCTGGGTCTCATTCTCCAAGGCCCAAATATCGCGGTGCAAACAGTACTCTCCAGAGAGGACGTTTCCATAGGCTTGTCGGTCATCAACCTTGCCAACTTTCTGGGTTCCACAATTTTCGTCACAGTCGGTCAAGCGTTACTACAGAGTCAGCTCGTCAAGAAGTTGAGGCCTATCCTTCCCGGTGTAGACTTGAGCAGCTTAGCGGACGGAGGCGCCACCTCAATTCGAAGTCAAGCATCGCGCGATGAGCTACCGGCCGTACTGGGAGCGTACAACGATTCGCTGCGTAGAATCTGGTACTTGGCGCTTGGGTTGACTGCAGTGGTCCTCGTGTTCAGCTTTGGCCTGGAGTGGAAGAATGTCAAAACCCTCAAGGAGGCCGAGAAGCTAGACGGGGAGCATGAAGCGCAGGACAAAGTTTCGATTGGAGCGGAGAAAAATTAGATAAACAGACATCCGCCCTACAAACACTTCTCAGAACTGTTTTTCGGCGCCCATCGTAATTTTTCAACTCCATCGTATCGGATTGACAGATCAGTAACTTTGCGACGTGCCTTATTGAAACAGGAATGTAATGAGCATAGCGGTGTTTAGACTCTTTTTCAGCCCATGCCTGTTCCACTCACCTGCTTTAAAATGATATGTGCTGCACTGTATTCATGCCATGTCCGGCGGTGTTAGGATCGTTGTCGCAGGTCGTAAGTCGTAGCACCTGGGTCGAAGTCCACTGCGACGCTTCGATCGATTACACGACGACACGCTGTCGCTGAAAAGCAGGGTAACGTAGGCGGCACTTCATCGAGCCTCAGATATTGCACAGGCAATCTAAGATAGGTATCGACTGCACGTCACTTAGAAAGTCTTGACATCCCACGAAGTAATGATTTGAAAAGATGGGAATGTGCAGGACACGACAAAGGGCATTATGAGTGGCTGTCATAACAGCATACAAAGCCCATGAGCTTCCCTAGTCATCAGGAGACTAAGGAAAGGCTGCTGATATTAGGCATACGCCACTTCTGATGTCTGACAAGTCTTCAGTACAACGAAAGCTACACGAGGTAATGTAGAAAGTGATGAATGAGTTGAGCGTATTGGGTAGTGACCCAAAAGTTCTACTGACTACAGTGATGCTGAAGCATACGCATATTATGACATTATGTACGGTAAGGAATGTCGCGCTATGCATTCAGACATAATTATACGCCTTCTGCTGTTCGATTTCGTCGAACCGCGACGACTTGTCTGTATCGCCACTCCATGGCCGCCGCGATGGATGATGTAGATGTTGAAGATTTAGCAAATCTTGTGGTGGAGCTGATGTTCCCGGCCGAGACTCGTCGTTGTCGGTGAGCTTGCGGGTATCTAACTCGACTTGCTCGAGAACTGGTGTGATCTTCTCCTTCCGCCTGCTGTGGTTCGATCCATTGGCGTACTTGGAGTTGGCTGCCTGTTGTCTTGCTCTTGCCGGGAACAGCAGTGGCTTGAGAGCTGGAATGCAGCCACAAATCACACCGACATTGGTCTCGACAGCTGTCCATACCCAGATCTGGTATCCTTCCCATGTTGCATCGTACGTCTCGAACAAGGTGTAGTGGATCCAGTAACAACGAAACGATCCTGCGACGACTATGACTCCTCCTACGCTGAAGAGAATCATCAAGCCGATCCGCTGGCTCCAAGGGAGCGAAAGGTTGAACAAAGTCGGGATAGGTAGGGTGTAGATCATGAAGTCGGTGACCACATTTAGCGTGGATTGTACCATGAGTGGTGGTCCCTCAGTGATGCAGTCACGGTGGTCGGCCTTCAGCTTCCAATAGCTTGATATGGGGATGCATTGTACCCACAGAGCCACCAAGAAGACGATGAAGGCGGCGAACACCAGAGCGAACGTTGCCCATACCAGCTTGCGGAAGAGCGACTTTTCGGGCGCAATGCGGAAGTACGAAACCAGTATTGATATCTTAACTGTGGAAGAGGCGAGCACAAACAGAGTCTGGCCTGCTAGAGACGCTTGTCGACCTTGCTCTATGGTGGCGGGCCTCAAATCCCATACATGCCTATCCCAACCATATAGCTGGGACGCTAGGATAACCAAGACAGTGGTGCCTAGATTTGAATGTACGAAGTCAGTGTATGTATCACAAGCTGTTCGTACATGGACCTTTCTCACCTATCGAGAAGACCTGTTGGGAGTCAGCACCGCCACGCTCTCGGCCTTTCCGACCTGCCACAGCATCCACGTACCATCGCCAACACCATTGTGTAGTCATCCCACCAGCTCTTCTTCAACCATCCGATCCTGACCCACATGCGGAGGGCTACGATTATCATGGCTATTGGCAATAGTGACAACTCGATTATCATGAGCGAAGGCCCGCGAGTGACGGGGTCGACGTAGTTGGGCTTCGGCCATGTCTTGAGGACCTCGAGAGGTGGCGATCGCATGATGTCGATGAAAACAGCTTTGGAAAGCCACTTCAGATGATGTCGATTTGAGAATGAAGATGCAGCATCATCGGATACCACAAGCACGGGACGACTGGAGGTCAAATATGATTCATCATTGTCTGGGGGCAAGGCTTCCCAGGGTCGTACTCCACTTGTACTCAGCTACACCAACCAGGGCTGGATTCACGCTTGCTGAGCGGGCACTAGTTCGCGAGAATGTCAAAGTCACTTCGATGTACAAGTGGAACACTCGCATAGCTGCTAAGAGCGCTCCGTGGCGAAAGCCGCCCGCCCGCAAGACAACAGCGAGACGTGATTTGGCGGATACCAAATCAACGAGTATTCCCGCGTCCAGTACCACGAGGATAGATGGGACCAACAGAATTCAGGAACCGGTATGAACGTTGTTGCGGCAAGGGATTGGGCAGAGCCGTCAACCAATCGCTGAACGAATCCAGGGGTTGACGACAGCCACTATCGGTTCTTTTGCCGCGCAGCCATGATGTATGGAGTGGAAGAAAATTGCCGAATGTCGGGATTGAGGAGGCGTGTTATTGTTCCCCCTACTTACCTCGTGCTGTACGACACAGCTCTCATGCTCAGCGCAACGCGATTGTCGCGTGGTCGATATCCAGATCTGGGTGCCGATGTTTCGTTTGTTAGCGCGACAGAAGCTTGCCAATCACAGCGCAGTAAGACCCTGGACCCAGATCAACTTCGCCTTCAACATTCGTGATCCAACGAATCGTCTTCCATCATCACGATCAATTGTGACATTGTCCTTTTCCAGCCAAGTCACCACGAGAAAGTGGCGCCAGAATCTTGCTTCAACCTCTCGTGGCTCTCGAATGCGGCCGTCTCTCCCCTCTTCCCCATACTCTCGCCCTTCTTCGTCCTCTAATGACGTCTCACTGCGGCTGAACATACCCTTTCCTTGCGTCAGCAAGACGTTAGCTATCCTAGAAGGAGCTACAGTAAACGAAAGGGTAAATACGGCAAAGATCGAAGTTCTATGCACATCTAGATGCGTCTCACAGAAATCTCATAAGAAGTCGAATAAGATCAAGGAACGGTCTTCCAGACACAACGGACGTTTTACTACTTCAGCTACGGGCCAGTGTAAGCTAGGAGAGCCGCGAAATGAGCGGACCGCAACTGTGGAGTACGCAATTAGGGCCCCATCTATTTGATGCGCTATGGTTAGGTCGCGACCATGCCGTCCCCCCGACCAGCTATTCCTGGGTACTTTGACCAGCTTACGCATTCTCGATCGCAAAATCCCTTCGGTTGGGTCTGTGTCCTTAAAGCGCTACGTGCTCTGCTATTCTTCGTACGCGAAAGTTGGTGTCACAGGCTCCTGCCGATATCCTTCGTTAGAAGTTTGAACCGCTCCATCTTGCGCTTTCGACGCGCTTGGATGTCGTTCAGCGAGCCGGTAACGCCATGAGAATCAGATGAATCTGGTCTCTGTCCACTGCTATCGGCTGGCGTGCATACAGACGGTGGTGTGGAGCCACCAGTACGTTCTTCACTGCGGCAATGCCTAGGCCCACATCTTCTAAGTGATACGCCACCTTTCTCTCGTGGACTACCGGTTTTGATCATTGATTGGATGGAATCCCTCTTGTAGCACACACTACTCGTCGGAACCTACAGACTGATTGACCTCCTCGGATTAGGTAGCCGAGAGGATGGTACGAAGTCGTACTGTGGATAAGCGCCGTAACTTAGAGCCCGACGACAGGTAAGTTTGAAGCTACATTACAAGTCACTGACTTCCTGTCGCTTTCACAATCACACCGTTCGTGCACTCTAGATTCGAAGAAACGCCTTCTATTGGCAACTTTGTGAGCAACCACGATATCTCAAAGGTCGCCTATAATAACGAAGCAAACAGCAATCCACAAAGACGTACGGATTTCCACAGCATGTCCCTGTGTGGCTCACGAAGATCAGCTTCCTTCGTCCCACACGGCACAGCTCGGCTCGACTTATACCAGGTACCCTTTGCTGGAGAAGTGGGTCTTTGTGACCCAAAGTCTCGGCCGATCTCGACTCGAATGATTCTTCATTCGTTTCTTGAACGTGATCAATGAGCAACCGAATTGGTGTGATGAGCTCGTCGAACATCACATCTCGCTAGATCTTGTTGGATTGTGACGCTTTGAGGGAAAGCCATGCTGATCAGTAAAGCGTCGCGCTCTAACTTCACACACTTCAGCGGTTGAGACTTTGGTGTCTAGGTGACTCTAAGACTGTGGCGATGAACACGAATAGTCGCATCATGACCCGACTCGGCTCTTGATTGATATGAACCTTGGGGAACCATGGCGCCGAGCATGCTAAATAGGAACATTCAAGGAGACCATCGACATGGTCAAAAAGCTTGGGTTTTACTCATGTGAGTCAATCAAATATTCGAATCTCTGATGCTGCTGCTAACATAAGAATCGCTTGCAAAATCTGCAGTACTTCACGTCCAAAGAAGAACATCACAACGCAAGTATTCACATCTTTCGAGTCACCGACTTTTCCTCTCAGTGTGTTCTGAAGGTTGACACAATATATCATCCCAGCAAGGCATCAATACTTATGTGACGTTAGCATCCTGCAGCAATTCTACTCAAGCCCCAAACTATCCCACCGATCCAGGACCTTCGTCTTCACGTCCTCCGGGTACCCGTTCGCAAAATCACACGCGACCCAGCCCTGCTTCCCTGCATACTCCTCCGGCAACAAGCAGTTGCTTACAACCTTGCCCCCCGTCAGCTTTGTGCCAGGGCCATGGCTCATGTACGGCACCAATGGATACGCCGTCACGTCCTCGAAGTTGAACTCGTCTGCGGCGGGACGACAGCGCGTCGAATACGCCCACATGACATCGTTGAAGCTGAAGGGATCGATGTCGTCGCCCACGATGAGAAGGCGATGGATCTGCATGCCACTCTTGTGTCGGAACACCAAGTTGCCTACACGTTCACAGAACTCTTTCGCATTCGTCTTGAGCAGCGACAATGCCTCGCGGTCTACTTGCACGGCTGCCCAGATGACTTGCGATTCGTACAGCGCAAACACCTGTTTGACTGGGAACCCGTTATCCTGCAGCAATTGGCGCATCTCAGCTGAAGCCAGTGTTCCGATCATGGTGTGCGTCTCATCGGGCCCCGACGCTTTTCCAGGCACGCAGATAGGAAGAATCGCGTCCTTGCGATGCGTGATGGCGGACACGGTGTACAGCGGCTGTTGCGAGTTCTCGTCTAAGAAACTGTATCCATGCATTTCTCCGAACGGGCCCTCTGGGCCACGATCACGCACAGAGATTGTGCCTTCCAGCACGATCTCGCTGTTCGCTGGGACGTAGATGTCGTTGGTTTCACACTTGACGAGCTCAAGGGGCGAGCCGCATAGGGAGCCCACGTATTCTGCCTCAGACACACCGGCTGGAAGGGGCATACTGGCTGCCATCACCGCGATTGGAGGCGCACCGAGGGCAATCGCGTACGGAACATCCTCGCCCTTCTCGACCCATTTCTCGAAAATGCGCGCGATGTGTTGAGGCTTCATGATGAGCCCCGTCATGCGGTTCTTGTCGTGGACCATCGTGCGAGCGATCGACCAGTTTGTCCATGGGTGCTCTCCGGATGGATCTTGCACAATGTTGATGCCCAGCGTCTGGATGTAGTCGCCGCCATCAGCCTTGTTCAGAAGCGGGACAGGTAGTTTTATCAGGTCCACGTCTTTGCAGAGTATCTTCACCTCTTTGCACGGCCCGGTCTGAACGTGGACTGGGGGTATAGGCGGCTGGCCCTTCGCCTTCAGCATGAAATCGATGATTTCCTTGGGGCCGGCGGAAGGTACGAGACCTAGATGCATAGCCAAACGACGATGCGACTTCTCTGGATCTTTGGAAAGACCTCCCGGGGCACCTAGGATCCTGAAGAGACCATCGTGAGCGCCCTTGACGTTGTTGAAAAGCGGCGCTTTGGCTCGACGTTCGTACGCACGGCGCGTGATTGCGGCCACTTCGAGCTTTGGGTCGACTTCCTCGTTGATGTCTGCGAGGTCATGCTCGTCACGCAGCGCATCGACGAATGAACGAAAGCTCAGGTGAGCGGGCGAGGCGCTCATCGTGGATTGTTGTCGATATGCGAGAGCGAGAGGTCTGGACACGACGGGGCGGCCCAGAGTTGCTGTAATTTTGCCTAGACTCATGGCTGCGATCATTTGTGTCATGACAATCTTCAGATGAGTAGCAAGATATGAAGTCGCTGGGGTGATGGGGCTGTCGTGGTTGTAGTGTTGCTGTTTGCGCAACAGCGTCTGTTGTGATGACGGTATGCTTATTCACCTTCACCATTCGTATCGCGAGTAACACACAACACACAACAAGCATAGCAAAAGTAAAGCTGAAACTGATGACTCACTGGTGAGTAACGTGTCAACCGAGTGTAGCCGCTCGTGGTGTATCTGCTCAGTCATGACAACTGCGACAGCATAAGCAAGCCGACTGACGTAGCCCCAATCGCCTCACATATCAGGACAATGCATAAATCCTCTATCTATACAGACCGATCGTATCTGCAGCGCGCTACATCAAATCACCAAAATGTTCCGCCACTTCATGCAGCCTCCGACCCCAAAGATCTTCGACTCGGCCCGACAGGTTGCCACTGCCTTTCGCATTCCGTCTCCAATCACCATCACCATCACGCCCACACGACTACAATCATCCCTGGCACGTCCAATTCAGTGCAAACGAATCATTGTCGCCGTAACAGGAGCTACAGGAGCCCCGCTCGCCGTATCACTCCTCCAGCGACTACGAAAGCTCAACGTCGAGACACACCTCATACTTTCCAAGTGGGGCGCCGCAACACTCAAGTACGAGCTGGATCCGCCAAACAACACGAGCAGATACCTCGAATCGCTAGCCGATTATACGTACTCGCCGCGCGATGTGTCCGCCTCTTTATCCTCGGGCTCCTTCTTGACGCACGGCATGATCGTGGTGCCATGTTCCATGAAGACGCTCGCCGCGATTCGCATCGGGTACGATTCCGACTTGATTACGCGCGCAGCTGGCGTGAGTTTAAAGGAGCGGAGAAAGCTGGTGCTAGCAGCAAGAGAAACGCCGCTGAGTACGATTCACCTTGAGAACATGCTGGAAGTGACGAGAGCTGGTGCTATGGTGTTCCCACCTGTCATGGCGTTTTATACGCGGCCCAAGAGCGTTAATGACATGGTGGCGCAGAGTGTCATGAGAATGGTAGACTGTCTGGGTCTGGGAAATGAGGAAAGTGTCGATGAAGAGGGACGGTGGACGGGATTTGATTGGGAAGGAAAGGAAGCGGAACAAGCTTGAGCACCCACGGACTTTGTCAGCTCTGGCTTGTGGCCGGATGAGCTGTCTGACTGTATAGCTTCAAGTAGTTTCAGATATCCACGGGCCTTTTGGTGGGACGGTAGAAATACGCATAAATCGAGTTGGCATAATTGTCAGACTGAATCTCGTGAGCACGAACTATGTGGCTGGATGGCAGCAGTTTAGGACGCATTGTTGAACGTACGTGTAGCCTGTTGTAGCAGAGTTGTAGAATTAGGACATGGATATGCCATTAGTGGTGGGGAAGATGTCCTGGGTGAGGCGATCGAAGTTGTGCGGACATGGATGCAGATGCGCTGTTGGAGCTATTGCGCAGTACCGGTGAGCAACGTGCATGATCCGAATTATGGTGCACGTTATTGTGGCCTCATCGTTTATTTGCGGTGTGCCCCTCGCGGTGTAGAGACCGTGTTGGACAAGTGGATCGCAGCGATGAGATGAGGTGGCTAGCTTCGTGGGGCTCCAATATGAAAAGTGTCAACTATAGCTGGGATACCGCTACTCGCCAAATGCTCAGACCGTCTCGAGCATCGTGACAATTGCATGCTAGCTTTTGTGTGTTCAGAATGTATCGTCTTCATCGTGTCTGAATTGATGCTAGAACAAGAAGGAAAATTTTAGCGTGTCGACTGCCAGTCCCCTAAGCTCCCAGCAACCGTGCTTCATGTATCGTACGCCATCCCATGATTTATGTGTCCCTACGACTTTCCAACCTTCTCGGCGTCCTTCTGCATGTTCTTGATCGTCTCCGAGGTGCTCGTGCCGTCCTCGTTGCGATCCGCCTTGACCTGTTCAATGTGTCAGCAACCATGTATCTTCCCGATCAGTCACGCGCGATATCTTAAAAGACCCCCGTGAAAGAGGAATGGGCAGACGTACAGCGCTCTCGCTATCAGACGCGAGCTCCGAATGCCAGTGTCCCTTGCCCTCCTTCTGCTTATTCAGCTGTTCTTGCTTCTTCTGCTCGACCTCCTCGGCGCGGCCCTCGTTGTCTGCAGCGAGTATTAGCTTCCATGGTCACCCAATGGTCTTATGTGTAGTGTGGTGTGGACATACGGAGAGCCGATTCCTTGCCAACGCTGCGAGCTATTGACTGGCTGAACGCCGCGCGCTGCGTGAAGACGAAGGGGGAGCGGCGTGCCGCAATTGCTCGGATGGACGACATATCGATTTGTGGGTTCGTGGTGTTCGATTTCGTGACTGGTGGTGTGCCGTGCTGTAGGTTGGGTGGGGATTGGAGTACTGTGTAGTGTGTTGTTGAGCTTTGGAGCTAGGTGATGGAAAATATGCAACTTTTCCGATTTTCTTGCGATTGAGCAATGCCTCAACTATGGTTCAATTCTAGCAATCAGAAGTGAGCACTGTATTATTGTATACCAAAGGCCGTCAAAAGAAAATCCCACCAAGCACACACAAACGTCCAATTGCACATGCCGAGGGATTCGTGGCCGTGAATGGCATGTGTGACGTCAACGTACGAGATCCATCAGGATTACGCAACAATTGGCCGAGACGCGGCCAGTCCTACTGCGCCAATTTCAAAGCACCTAGTCGGGGCCGTAGAACACATCTCCAGCTTTGTTGCACGTGGCCTGTTGGGTGCAGGCAGCTCAGCCCACTTAGCTGCTGCGCCTTCATATTGCCTGCGAAACGCAACCTGGGAAGAGCATGCGTGTACCTGTATGCTGTACCTGCATTGACACCCCGCGTGGGCAACATGTTAGCCGCTGATGTGGTCTGGACAAGACGCAGAAGGGCGAGTTGCGTGAGTCGCTGCTCTGAGTCAAGACCGCTCTCGACGCCATACCCCGCAATCTAGCATCACGAGATGCACCCCTGACTCCTGAAGGTGCTTCACCCTTCAGACATACAGATTTCACTAGAGCAGTCAAGGACCATGAGTGATGTGGATAAGTTGTGATTCGTATCCTAAGACAACTCACTGCCCTCGAACAGAAGGCGTGTAATGTATAACGAGAACAGCTCCCGAAGGAAAGATAGAACCAAGATATCCTGAAAAGATCGCCCTCGCCTCCAGGGATCGTATAAATCCTCGTACAATGGAAATGAAAGCAACGGAAACCCTGCGCCAATGTGACTGCGTAGAATCATCCCAGCGTCGTACAGTTATTGATAGGACAAGCCGACGCATGCACCCCAGACCCGATTGACACCGCCGCTCGCTTCGCAAATCGCGCCCAAATGGTATACCGACCGCTTGACACCAATGACCAATCGCAAATGAAATCTACCCTTTGTAGTGGAGCGCAAAGGCTACCGGGTGGCAATAATGTAAGACAGCAACGCTACAGAACACCGTCTGTAACCAAGAATTTTCAAGTCTTTAGAACGCTGAGGACAACCGAAGATGCGAATGCGAACCCAAATAACACCGTTATGTGCAAGCCGCCGTGAATGCGTTAGCGCTCGAGAGCAAGAGACCAATGCGTTCTATCCAGTAATAAGTTTTCGCTTCAGTGCGCCGTCGCTGGGAGTCGAGTGGTGTACCCAAGATGTCGAATGAGATATCGTAGATTTGTACAGGGGAGAGTCGATAGTATGGACGTATGATCCTCCAGAGGATATCAGGGAGAAGATAATTAGATCCTGGGGTGGCGAGCGGACGAGAGGGTGACATGTCTCGCTCGCACGCAAAAGGGTAGCCACTAGCCTAGCAACGAAGACGCCGCAAAGTTGACCGAACACAACGCTGGCCTCGTACCTGCGAGGCTCTACCAGCGTCGCGACATGAACTGTGCCTGCATCTGTCGGTTGGGCGAGACAGATGGTGGTGGGCTAGCAGTAACATTTCGTGTCGAGGGGTCAACGATGGGGATGGCATTTCGCGTGCGCTGGGCTAGTGGCTGGTGCAGCTTAGTCTGCGAAGAGTTGTTGTGCTGGAAGCCGGCGGGAGTGTAGGGGTTCGGGGCTGAAGAAAGTACAAAAGACGGGGTGGGCTGAAGCTGGTGCTGGAGCGGAGATTGTTCGGGCGAGCCGCTTGACAGCGACGAGCGATCAGAGCCAGACGAGTGGATGGACTGGAGCTGCTCATCGAGGGTCAGTGGCTGTTGGGATGTGGGGTGGCATAGCCGGGTGGCAAATATCGTGGGCCAAGCACTTACATCATCCTCAGTGAGCAGGTGGAACGGGCAAAACATCTCGTCGTCTTCAATGTCGAAGGACCGCGCAGCGTCGAAGTCACGCTTGAAGGCGAGCATAGTCGGTGGCTCGACGTTGAACTCCTTGAGCGTGCGCACCTGGCGGAACTGCTTATGACTCTGCTGAGCCGAGATCCGGGGCGCCCTCCGCGATCGGCCGCCGTGGTGGTTGTGCTGCGAATGGGCGTTGAGGTGCTGCGGCTGGTGTTGCCCGCCGTAGTTGAAGAATTGCGACATGATTACGGATTATGCTGATGGAAGTTGGGATGGAATGGTGATGAGGGGTCGTCGAGAATGACGGCCGGCAGCAACCACAACAAAGGCGGAACAAAGGGGTGCGAATCGTCGGATCAGGTGTGAGAGGTCGCGGTGGAGCTGCAAGAGAGGCGGGCGGCGTGGGAAAGCGGTGAGTATTATCTGGAGTGTATGCGATGCGAGGCTGAGAATATGTCGAGTGCTAGAGTGCGGAGCGAAGGAGACGAGAGGGTTGGGAGGGATGAAGAGGAAGGCGCCCCAGGCTGGTCGCACCTTCCCGACCTGCTGCACGGACCAGCGGGTGGGCCCAGTCTACTGTCATTGGTCCCAAAGACACGCACTTTGCCACCACCGAGGCCGTTAAGGTGCTAGCTGATGCCAGTGCTTGCTCCAGGGCTGCGCAGGATCTCGAGCGCTTCGAACGCTGAGGTGTCATGGACCAGCGATCTTCGACTGGCCTGCGCGCGAGCTTCGACAGCCGCCTTGTGAACCACGAAGTCGTCGCATGTCGTATGCTCCAACACCATATGCTGCTCGCCAAATGCGCGCACCCGCGAGGCTTCAGGAAAAGTGGCGCATTATCAAACGACGCTTGACCCGCTAGCCCTGGTAGATAGACAGACAGCTCACAGCCTGGTGACCCCAAGTCCCCTCGCCAGCGCCTTGACCGCTTTCTTCCGTAGCCAGGGGAATAATGCAGGCCACCCTTTTGCGTCTAAACACAACAGAACACACTCGATGCGGGCGGCAGCAGCGCAAGCGGGATCCCGAGCCTTTCCTCGAAGTGCCTTCGAAGATGCGCTAGAAGCACACCCAGGGCAGTGCCACCAGTGTCTGCTGCCAGCCAGCAGCGTGGGCGATCGTTCCATGGCTGGTGGTGGCGGGAGAATGCCCTTCGCCAGCCTCGCAGCAACCTCTGGAATGCCCATCGTTTCCATGGTGTGGTTGATGCTGCAACCCTGCGGCTCCAAAAGCTCAGGGTTTGGCACCGATCACATCGTCCAACCCGGATGTCTAGACGCTGCTTGTGTGTGGTGTCCTGCATCCTGAGCGTCCCGTGGACGCCCGGTTCTGCTCCGTGTGACGTTTCGATCCAGCCGCAAGGAACGCAGTGCAACCGTGCCCAATAGGAACGAGCGAGAGCCGCACCAAATTTAGCTGACCCGAATATGCCCCGCCTGCAGTAGCCCATCCTGATTGACGCTGGACACCTGTGATGCAATCTGGAGATGGACAGCCCACTTCCAGACGTCCATCGCGCGAGCCTGCGCTCCTGCTCCTCAGGTGCTGTTGGAGTGTTGAGATGAGATTGTTGCGACATCTTGCAGTCTCGGCTCGACTTGCACTTCGCTCACATATCGCAAACAGCACTGGAACAAAGCCAAGCTTTGCATGAACGAGCACCTCTTCGCTCGAAACACCCTCACTTTAGCATCATCCCGGTCCCCACTGGGCAGGCGCGAATGTTGAGTGCGTGGGATGTCTCACTCTACTTAAATACCAATCGAAGCTGCAGTAGGGTGGGCGTTGATAGTGTGTGATATGAGGCTGCTTACTACTCTAAGTGCTGACCACCATCGACAAGCATTGATATTGGGTCTGACGGTGGCACAGCAGTGCTTGTCTTGCGAAGCTGGCACGTGGCGCAGCCTGATAAAGCACGAGGCTCAGCAATGTCGGATGTGTGCTTGATCTGTTTCGCACCGTGTCGAAACCACGATCTGCGGTGCTCCAATCGGTACATGCATCCTTGACAGCATTGCGCAGGTTAAGATTCATGTACAGTCCGTAGCGTGGAAGTCTGCATGTACCCTTCTTGTTCCATGTCGATGTTTGAAGCATGTCTTCTTTGATGCCCATACCTTGCTTGATTCTTCATCTTCAGCGTCAACGACTAGCCACAGTGCGAGACCACGACCTCCCCCGGAAGAAAATGCCTCACTTATCCAGTCCTCGCGATTTCACAAACTTAGCGATCTGATCTTTGCATGTCTTGTCGGTGAAAGACTCCCAGACCTCATACAACGATATGAGCTCCTGCGTACATTCGATCACAGCCTCCATGTCTACCGTGCTCTCCGCCAGCCAGTCCACAAGCTTCTGCACTCTGTTCTGCGCTCCTTGAGGACCTCCTCTCGCGTTGCCGAGAGCCTGAAGGGCATTGGTCATTCCTGCCGCATTGACTTGGAGGCCGCTCTGGGTCGGTTTTAGTACGACGGCAAGGAACATCGCGGTGATAGCGATCACGTGTGGCGCATGGAGAAGAGGAAGATCTGTGAGATAGTGATCGTTGATGATGGACCACGCTAGGGCGTTCTCTTCCTGTGTTAATTGGAACTGTTTCTGTAACTCCGCGAGGCTGCGGTATGGGTGATGGATGATGAGCTGTGAGTTCATCTCGGATATCAGTGTGAACTCGCACTCGCCGATCTTTGAGATGTCGTTAAAGGATGTGTCTACAAGAGATGTCAGCCGCGTTCATACACGGTCTTGATCACTCACCCCAACAGTGTCGAGCTTCCGCGAGTACCATCCTGATGTGTTGCGGACACTCTTCCATCTTGCAAGCCAGGTAAAGAGCAGTCGCAAGTACAAGCGCTGGATTCGTTCTCCGGATCTCAATCTTTGCGTAGAAGCGTCGCACATAAACTTGCGCTGTAGCGAGAGCTTGCTGCCGAATGCCCAATGGTCTTGCCATTTTGGCGAGTTCTGTGGTGATTAGCGTTGTGCACACAATGGTGATTGGAGGACATACGATGGTAGAAATAGATGCTCAGATGTCTTCGGTCCGGCAAAGGATACAGGTTCACCAAGTTGCGCTCCGATTCTTCGATCTTCTTACGTTCGAAAGCCAGTTGCTGTTTGGTGAATGTCCAGAACTTGCGTTGAGTCGACTCCCAATAGCTACTAGCCATGATTGAAGGTAATACTCGAGGTGAGTGTTCACAGTGTCATGTATACCAAGATTTGAGATGTGTAGAGAATGACCGTATGAATACAGGATAACCACGAACGCGAGTCTGGTAGTAGGCTAAAGCTGTCAGCCTCTTGAGTGTATCCAGAAGCTTTGCAACGGACTTGGTTCGCTGATCAGGCTTCGCAAGCCACCAACCTCCAGCTCGAAAAGGTTTTTGGACGTAGTCGTCAATACATGGTGATTTTCAGGTTGATAATTGTGTCTGGTACAGCGTTAGGGTAGGAAGGATGCTGCCAGTCGAGCGAAGCAGCTTGTGTCCAATCATGTGTCAGCAGATGCTGTTCGCTGTTATCCCTCGGTGAAGCCGCTAACCTACTAGGCTTTTTTGGACACAGCTCAGGCCCTGACCAACGGAACGTCATACCCCACGTCGAATACTGTGAGCTTCTCATTCACCCTCAGCCATTCCTTCAGTATTGCACCTCGGCCTGCTTCGAGAGTCGCCATACTGCGTGCGCCCGCGACCACAGCCATGATACACCACAGATAGCGCCGCCCAGAATGACATCCAACCCCGGGAGCGTTGCCGACGACAGAGTCGAGCAGCTATGGGCGACGCTCGACACGCGGAAACAGGGCCGCCTGGATCTGCCAGCCCTCAAGAAGGGACTGCGCAAGCTGGACCACCGTACGGGTGACCTGCATACTCGCGCGGCATTGGCTAAGAGGACACTGTAGCTCTGAAAAACGCCGATCAGCTCCTGGATGAGGTGATGAAGGCTGTTGATACGGACGGGAATGGCGACATATCATACAATGGTCGGTTCCTCTACGACAGATTCAAAGTCTTGATGTGATAGCATGCTGACTTCCGCGTGCAGAGTTCCGCACCTTCGTACACGAGACTGAACGAGAGCTACTACATCTCTTCAAAAGCATCGACATCAACAACGACGGCAAGATCTCGAAACCTGAACTACGCCGCGCATTGAGTAGCGCTGGCATGGCCGTTGCCAGCACGAATTTGGATAACTTCTTTGCCGAGGTAGACACGAACAACGACGGGGCTATCAGTTTCGAAGAATGGCGGTACGTCCAGCAACAGACATGTGAAGACTGCGCACAGCTATCGGGAAGGATCATGGACGCACAGAGATTTGAGTTCGCCGAGTGCTTGGAGGGAGCCAGAAGCGCGACTCAAAGTTCTGGTCCACCAACTGTCGCGAACCGTGGTTGTGTGCTAGTCACACGCTCAACAATCATGGGCACAGCACTGACATCCACAGGGACTTTCTTCTATTTATACCGGTCAGCGCACCAAACCTCCATGCCGTCATGTCATATTTCTCTGCTACGATGAAAGTCAATCCTGAGGGTGACGTTCTCATCAGCGACGACACTATCCAGAGCCTAGGTACAGCGCAACGTTTTCTTCAATTCTTTTTCGGTTCAATACTCCTCGTAGCGCGAACACCGCCCTACGCGTCTTTTCCTTCAGAGTACATCGCACCGCTGGAAATGGATTCACACTCTGTTCCTAGTCTCGCAAATTCGCATACGCTCCCGCCACGTTCTGAAGGCGCGGAGGGGCTTGATGCTCCTCACGCTGAGGTACCCACGGGGCTTTTAGAAAGCTTAAGAGCCGTGCTGATTGGTTGTTTCCCCCATGCAGGCTATTTCGTGGCGGGAGGTATTGCAGGAATTGTTTCTCGCACCTCGACTGCGCCCCTCGACCGACTTAAAGTTTACCTTATCGCCCAAACCGGTGCCGCAGAACAAGCTGTGGCCGCGGCCAAGTCTGGGAACATCTTTAGAGCTGCGCTCAATGCTTGGAAGCCTCTCGCTACGGCAATGAAAGAGCTCTGGGTCGCAGGCGGGATACGTAGTCTTTATGCTGGTAAGCTTTCTTGTCATTTTTCCCAGTGTAAGTCGCTAATTCGTCGTAGGTAACGGTCTGAACGTAATCAAAGTTATGCCCGAGTCAGCCATCAAGTTTGGCTCATACGAGGCAAGCATTGCTGAACATCAATATAAGCACACATCCTAATTATCGCAGGCCGCAAAACGCCTCTTTGCCAAGATCGAAGGACATAACGACCCCAACATCATACACTCTTGGTCCAAATTCGTTGCTGGTGGAGTAGCAGGTTAGTCTTCACTGCTCTTCTAATTGGAGTGCACTAATTGGCTCAGGGATGGTGTCTCAATTCGCCGTCTACCCAATCGACACACTGAAATTGTAAGTGCCACAGCAAGCAGTTCGGAAAGCGCTAACGTGGAACAGTCGCATGCAGTGCGAAACCGTGTCTGGCGGACTGCGCGGCAACCGTCTCATCGCTGACACTGCGAAGAAAATGTGGGCCCAGAACGGCGTTGCTGCCTACTATCGCGGGTTGCCCATGGGTATCTTCGGAATATTCCCCTACGCAGCTCTTGATCTAGGAACTTTCGAGTATCTGAAGAGGGCCATCACGCGACGGAACGCCAAAAAGCGGGGGTGTCATGAACAAGACGCCGAACCGGGCGGCTTGATGACAGCGGCCATTGGTGGCTTCTCTGGAGCATTTGGTGCCAGTGCTGTATATCCACTCAATGTGCTGCGGACACGATTACAGAGCCAAGGCACTGTCTTGCATCCACGAACTTATACTGGGATCATGGACGTCACGCGACAAACGATGAAAGGTGAAGGTGTGCGAGGTCTCTTCAGGGGCCTCACGCCAAATCTACTAAAGGTGGTTCCGGCTGTGTCGATTACGTATGTTGTCTACGACAAGTCGAAGAAAGTCATCGGACTGCGGTGAGCACGAAGTGCACACGAGCATCCTTGACGCCATGGCCGAGCCCGTCAGAGCCACAGACTCGCCGAAACCAGTCGCTGGAACAGATTCATACCCCATTGGTACCACCGAGTCGGTAACCAGAGCCGACTGCAATCCGCCATCCGGTCCCCTACCCAACTATCCCACGGAGCGGCTCACATGCACCTCGCCCAACAACAACACCAAAAAGCATCCAAGCGCAATTTCATTTGCATCCATATACAGATACCCTTCACGCTTCAGGCTCCATCAGCGGCATTGATTTGCTCCATATTTTGCATTCAGCACGGCGTTGAGGCGTACCATCCTTTCGGTCAGTAGGTATGCCTGATGATGGATGGAGTTTTGTTGATTCTGTCGGATGATTGGATTTGGAAATGTTTGGACTAGATCAATACTTTAGCTACGGAACCACATGTGGGATTGACATTGTGGTCATCATGCAATTGAGATTTTGAAGATCCATATATGTATAGATGATGTACACCACCACGTTATGCCTGACCTTTATGTACAGATTCGTACTCATATGCTCCAAGCGCGATTCTATGCTTACAATATCAACATCCTCCTTCCCTCTCTCCCAACCCCTCACTTCGTAATAACAATCAACATAACCAGCACAACAATCAACCCCAAGATAACCCACATACTCCAATTCTCCCTCGCCTTTCTCGAAAACCTGTCCAGCCTCCCCCTCGCCCTCCGAAACTGCGCACTATGCCGATCAACACCCTCCTCCACCTCATCCAGCAGCAGCGTCTGCCCATCCAGCTCGTCCCCAATCTGCATCGACAGCTCGCGCTGGCGCCCGATGCTCAGGCCCAGCTGGTCGAGCTGCTCGTCCTGGTCGGCGATGACTTGGCTGTGGTACGCGTGGATCTGCTGGTTGTCGAGCGATGAGTGGTCGGGCGCGGACTCGGGGTCGGGGTTGTCGCGGTAGGGGAAGAGGGATAAGCGGTTGGGGTCGTCGGTGGGAGACGGGGCGTCGCTGAAGCGTACGGATTTGTTGGTGGGGCGGGGCTTCTTTTGGGCGGCGGTGAAGTCGGGGGTGAGGGAGGGGTCGTTGGGGTGGGTGAGCGTGGGGAATGTGCTGGTTGTGGAGGAGGGTTGAAATTGGGAGGTTAGGTCGGAGAGTTGGGAGCGGAGGCGGGGGAGTTGGGACGTGATTGATCTGGGGGGTTGTTAGAGATGTGTGTGGTTAAATGGGTTGGATGGATATAAGGCGGACTCACTCGTCTGATGTGTCTTCGACTTGCGACTCGAGCGACTCGATGCCTGAGCGCAACTGCTCCAGTGACCGTGAGATCTGTGCATCTTGGCTTGTTGACGGGAGGTTGAGTGAGACGGCGCGTTGTCGCTCGAGTAGTGATAACTTGATGTGGTCTGCGAGGAGGAACAGTTGCGGAGGGTTGGTCGCCATTGCGATGGTTGGTGTGCAGAGGTGGAGGTGAAGGGTGTCTATCAGTACAAGCGAAGCCTGGTCCGGAAGCGGCAAGAACGAGGTGACGATGGCAAGCAGATATGGTACACAGGCTACTACAACTACAGACAGGTGCAGTACACCTACCCGACTATCAAAGCGAGGTCGCAGGTGGATACTGGCGTGGAGAGCGGTCCGCTGACGACAGGCGGCGCCGATGATGGAGACGCACGCTTGGCCCGGGACTGTTCCGAGCGGGCCTCAGACAGGGCAGGGCAGCTGCGCATCCATGTCTTGCCTTTGCACAACCCCAGACAGCCACACGAACGCCCGCATGCTCCCTGCCTCATTGGGAAGCATGCCTCCATTCCAGCCTGCCCTTGTTGTTGATATATAGCCCCAACGCCTGGCACTCGACGGCAATTATCGACTGTCTGCGAGTGGCCAGCCTCCTCCTCCCCGTCCCCGCCGATCGACCGTCCCGACCGCTGTTTGATAGCAGCGCGGCACATGAGCCCCGAGACACAGGCGATCTGAGTCTCTCTCCAGGCTTCACTTTACACATCACCACCATGTCGGCGCCGTCACCAATCCCACCGCCCAACGACAGGCGGAACTCGCGGGCTTCGAGCAACGGCAGCCTGCCTCTGCAGACGCCAGACGATGTGGTTGCTGAGCCCGGTGAGCTGCGCATGGTCGGTGGCCCTCCAAGCAGTCCCTCGCCGCTCGCTCTTCGCGTCTCAAACTCACCCTCTTCGAAGCGCCGCCGCAGCCGCATCGTCAAGGTGCCGCCCGAACTCGCCTCCCTCGAATACGTCTCCACCCCCGACAGCAACCTCGTCTGCCTCATCTGCCACGCGCCCTTCGACAGGCCCGTCCAGCTGCCCTGCGAGCACTACTTCTGCCGCGACTGCCTCGACCATGCCTGGGCGCCGCAAGCCACTGGCCGCAAGACGTGTCCCACCTGCCGTCTGGTGATTGAGACGGACCGAGATGTCAGGCCGGTGCCGAAGATTGTGGAGAACATGCTCGACGAGCTTGTGGTCAAGTGCTCCAACAGCAAGGCTGGCTGCGATTGGATCGATCATCGCGTGAATGTTCACGACCATGTCATGATATACTGCGAGTACACGCCTGTGGAGTGTCCCGTGAGCGACTGTCGCCTGCACATTGCTCAGAAGGACTATCACAAGGGCTGTCTGCACTACACTGTGGCTTGCGAGGACTGTCACGTCTCTCTCATGAAGAAGGATTTGGAGGTGCGTAGCTCAACGAAACACGCCAAACAATTGCTGACCATACTGTGTAGGAGCACCAGCGCAGCATTTGCACAAACCGCCTGACGTCTTGCACCTTGTGTCAGGCTAACTTGCTTCGCCTCGACTTGAAAGCCCATGTCAACAACGACTGTCCCAAACACATCATCTCCTGCCAGGGCGCAATTGTCGGTTGCACCTTCAGACAGGAGCGAGTAGATGTCCTCATCCACGAGAAGGCTTGCGCCATGGCGACAATGGCTCCTCACTTCCGCGAGCAGCAAGCCCGTATTGAGCGAAGCGAATCACGCATGGAGCCGCTGGTTCGAAAAGTGGGCATTCTCGAAGACGGCCTCGCCACCATCACCAACATGCTCTATCCGGCCAGTTCAAACGACGCCTCATTCCCAGTCACCGATCCCTTGGATCCAAACGATACAGAACCAGCTGCGGATTTCCGCCTGCCTCCGGCGTCATTTATACACGTTGCACAGGGCGCTGAAAGCCCTCAAGCCCAGCCACCTTTTGACTCGCAGGTGCACCACCTCCTTACGCTCCACGACTCCCTTCGCGAGGAAGTGTCTCGCATCACCAATGCAATGACCGAGCTCGAGGGTCGTGCAAACATGATGGTCTTCAACGAGAGCACTCGCGTCAAGGAGGAGATGCTACGCACCAACACCGCCATCAACAGCATGCGCATGCAGTTGCATTGGCTCATGAGCTCGCACCTCCACAGCCGCACCAGCTCTGCCGGTAGTGCGTCGGCTAGGACTACCGGGAGTACGAGCGCCACTGCGGGCGGCAGTAACGTTGCGCAAGGTACTAGTGTCAGGCCTGGCCCCAGTGCGATGCCCTTCCGCAGGCTGAGCGACTTGACACGTCAGGATACCAAGCTGTGAGCCCACTCACGAAATATGTCTTACGAAAAGTGCTTTTCCGGCGTTTGAGTAGATCTAGATGGAAGATTGGGGAGTGAGGAATGGAATGGACATGGCGCAGATGGAGAAGATATATGTGGCATCTCTGTCATCTTCTCGGGGAGTTCATGGCACAGGTCGAGCGTTATCGTAGATATACCCTTTTCATTAGCATTTTTATCAGCACTTCACTCATCTACGGGCATGTCAAGGAAAGAAAGAAAGAGACACAATTCAGCTCCAATCCATGTTGTGAAGAGAACTGAAGTTTCACCTTTTCCATCTTTTGATCATGTTGTAAGCACGGTTCCATGTGACATTCGTTGTGTGTGGAGATCATCGGTGACGTCTGCATTGTTAACCGGACCCTGCAGATCCTCGCCTGGAGCCTCAGATATCTTGAAAGACAATCACCACGTCCATCCGACTGATTCTCGACATCCACGAATGGCATGTCTGGAAATACTAACTCAGACATCTTAATTGTAAGTACATCGGTGTCAATCTAACAACCTATCGTGAATATTGTCCCCGCCGTAAAGCACCATCTCGACATCCATCTCAATTCTCTCACGTGCAGTTATTGACAAGTTCACTAGGCAGGTGCAATCGCAGCATTTACAGTCGATCTTCTCGTCTACCCTCTCGACACAATCAAGACACGCATACAATCTCCAGACTATGCGAAATTCTACACCAATGCCTCCACAGGCAAGCCAAACCGGGCGTTATTCCGTGGAGTGTATCAAGGAATCACAAGCGTTGTAATAGCAACACTACCATCATGTAAGCAACATGACCAACATTTCCAATGCATGATCCATAAATTGAACTGACATATCTCAGCAGGAGCATTCTTCACAACCTACGAACACACCAAAGCCCTCTTCACCCGTCTAAACACCCCATCCGCTTCCCCCAACGGTATCCTCCCCATCGCCCTCGTCCACGCCAGCGCCTCCTCCCTCGCCGAACTCGTGTCCTGCGCCATCCTCACCCCCGCCGAAGTAATCAAGCAAAACGCCCAAATGGTCAAAGCCGGCTCCCCCACCAACGCGACCGTTCAAACCCTCGCGAAATTCAGATCTAATCCTCTAGCCCTGTGGCGCGGCTACACGGCACTAGCAGGCAGGAACTTACCGTTTACGGCGATGCAGTTTCCGATGTTTGAGTGGGGAAAGAAGGGTATCAAGGAGTATAGGGATCGGAGGGGCTTGTCGACGGGGAGTATCTTTGAGAGTGGGGTGATTACGGCATTTAGTGCGGGGAGTGCAGGGGCGGTTGCGGCGGTTATCACGACGCCGGTTGATGTGGTTAAGACGAGGATTATGCTTGCTGCTGCGGACGCCGCGGCTCCTGATGTCTCGCAAATCCAGGCGCAGCCCAAGACCAATGGACTTGTCGACGCGTTTGGCAAGTCTGTTGCGTCGTCGAAGGATACGGTCAAGAGCGCGGTGAAGAATTTGAACCCGATGACGGGCCCGGAGGCGAAGGGGAGGCAGAGTAGTTGGGCGATTGGGCAGGAGATTGTTAGGGAGAAGGGGGTGAGGGGGTTGTGGA
>Ga0265780_10001017_pt1 | contig 41226 bp, 35 predicted proteins | sample P1T30metagenome_FD_192432 | JGI IMG/M metagenome (GOLD analysis project Ga0265780, IMG submission 192432) | Plant litter microbial communities from East Loma Ridge, Irvine, California - P1 T30 | ecosystem: Environmental > Terrestrial > Plant litter > Unclassified | place: USA: California...
ATGTCAGTATCAGGATATTGATTGAAAACTGTCACCAATTTATCTAAATTTGCTTTTGCAGCGGCAGTCAAAGTTGATTTATTGGTATCGAAACGCACTGCATTTTCGTTCAATGTCAATTTGATTCCCTCTCCAACTCTTTCCACTTCAGCTCCTGGAAGTGCGTTGTCAATTTCTCTGGCTTGTTTGTCCATTTTGTTACCAATAACTCCACCAGCAACTCCACCAACAACTCCACCAATTACAGCTCCAAGTGCCGTGTTTCCACCTTTTCCAAGGTTATTTCCAAGAACACCACCAATTACAGCACCGGCTGCAGTACCAATTCCTGCACCTCTTTGTGTGTTATTTGTGTTTTTTACAGCTTCACAACTTGTAAAAAATGAACCTATTGCGAACATCGCCGCGATTGAATATATACCTAATTTTTTCATTGTCTTTGAGTTTATTTGTTATTTTGAGTTTAGTTTACTTTTGTAAATTGATATACTACGTCTGTCATTTTTCCGCCAACATCAATTCTATCAACTAATTGGAATGAACTGTCTGTTGCATTTGAAATATTTAAAACATAACCGTCTCTTACTTTTTTCGCTTTTTCACCAGCGTCTAAAACTTTTAAAACGAATTGTCCGTCTTTGTTTACAAACCATGTAATTGGCGAGCTAAAAGCAGGACATCCTGTCTTTGTCAAGGCCATTTCACCTTTATTATTGTTAGAAACGAATTTCCAAGTACTTCCAACAAAACATTGCGAATCTGCTAATTGAAAAGCATTCACTTTGATGTATTCAGAACCAGGATAATCAACTGAACTTACCACGAAGTTCCCTTTAATCATACGTTCTGTTTTGTTGTCAAGCTTTGTGTTTGTTACTGATGTCGACTTGCAGGAAAGAATTGTCACTGCAAAAGCGGTCATTAAGATTAATTTTTTCATAGTTGGTATTTTTAAATGTTCATTCTTACACAAATATACAACTCAGATGTTTTTTATGTTAAAATTACTGCGTTTATTATCTTAAAATTAACAATTCAGTTAAGTTTAAATTTCAAATTTCTCATTTTAAAACGTCCTTATGAAACTAGCTCCAAATTTTTTTCCATCATATGAAGGCGCTAATAAAGTACTGGAATCTTTTTTCTCGTTACTGAATAACTTTTGGGTTAAATATGGATTTACCATATAGGCAATTTTAGTACTTAAAATTCCAATTCCGGCACCGGCAGCAACATCTGTTAGCCAATGTCTATTATTGTACATTCTAAAAAGTCCAGTTTCTGTAGCAATCGCATAGCCTGTAATTCCATACCAAATTGACTTGTCTTTGTATTCTTGCCACAAAAATTCAGCTCCTGCATATGCCGTTGCTGTGTGACCCGACGGAAACGAATTTTTTGAAGTTCCGTCTGGTCTTTCGATTTTTGTCCAAGATTTTAAACCAAAAACGGTTCCTGACATAATTAAATAAGAAGTTGCCGAAACCACAGAACGATCTCTTAAATTATTTTTCCTTTAACACCAAAAGCATTTAGCGGATACCCAGAAGCAGCAGGCGTCTATTTTTTGTTTACAGTTTAAAAGGTGTCAAAACATTCAAGCCCTTTTTAATGATTCCGATTTCTATCTTATTGGTTTTTAAATTATAAAATTCGCCATCGATTTGAATGTCGGTAAATATTTTTTCAGGAAGTCTAATGTTGCATTTTTCAATTGATAATTGTCTTGCTTTTTTAAATTTGCTTATAGAATTTTGAAGAACATGAAAACCAAATTTGATTTTTTCTCTAAAATTTAATTCTTGAACTATTACTAAATCCAATTGTCCATCGACAAGACTTGCTTTTGGCGTTAGACTCATATTGTATCCCATTTCATTTGAATTGGAAATAAAAAGCAATAACGGTTTTACAATCGAAGTCAATCCGTCAATCTCAATAAAGGTTTCAACAGGCTTGAAAGAAAAGCTTGACAGCAAAGAAGCTTTTACATAAGCCAGCAAAGTGCGTTTGCCAGAATGTTCGTATTTTTTTATGATCATTGAATCTATTCCGATTCCCATATTGCTAAAAAAATACTGAGAATTTACCTTACCAACATCAATTTTTGAAGAAACTGATTTTATAATTGAAATTGCTTCCTTGATATTTTTTGGAATTTTTAAGTTGGAAGCCAATCCGTTTCCTGAACCCACCGGAATTATTCCAAGTTTTATATCTAAATTAACCAAAGAACTTGCCACTTCATTAATAGTTCCGTCACCACCACACGCAATTATGCAATCTGGATTTTTTAAAACCGCTATTGCTACCAATTCTTTTGCGTGGTTTTTATACTCTGTAAATTCAACCTCAACAAAATATTCATCAATTGGAAAACTCTTTAAAAGAAATTTTTTATCAAGATTATGCTTTCCTTTTCCAGAAATTGGGTTCACAATAAAATGAAGGTAAATCATCGTTATTTTAAAAGCTTGTTAGTAAATAAATAATCGGCTGTTTGATACCAAGAAATTGTTTCTTCGAGAAACTTTTTATCAAGAGGAATTAGTTTCAAGCTATTGTCATTTTTATTCCAATTATAAAAAGCTTGTTTTTTTTGATCTGACAAGATCATTACTTTTTGGTTTTTCTTAAGAGCTAATTTTCGGTAAGTTCCCATCAATGATCTTTCTTCAAAATCTTTGTTTAAAATATCTTTTCCAAAAAAATCAGAATCATAAGACCAATGAAACAGAGAAAATAACGTAGGAAACAAATCTATTTGAGAACATTCTTTAGCCACTTTCTGATCTTGATTTTCAGGAAGATTCACGATGAACGCTGGAATGTGATAATTGGCAATATCAATCTCGTCTTTGCCGGCACTGTGCGCACAATGATCGGCAATAATTACAAATACTGTGTTTTTATACCAAGGCTTTTTCTTTGCTTTTTCAAAAAGTTGTTTCAACGCAAAATCTGTATATTTTACAGCTCCTTCACGACCAGTTCCTGACGGAATATCAATTTTTCCCGAAGGATATGTGTAAGGTCGGTGATTGGAAGTTGTCATCACAAAGTTGAAAAACGGCTTTCCCTCTGCAAATTGCTGATCTGCAACGCGCAACATTTTATTAAAAATATCTTCATCACAAATTCCCCAAGCATTTTCAAAGGTAACTTCGTTATTTTCGATATTATTTCTGACTGCATTTATATCATCGTTCAAAACACTGCCGCGACCGCGATCATAGATATTAAATCCATTTCCTCCGAAATAAGAATTCATATTATCAAAATAACCATCACCTCCATAAAAAAAGTTAGAATCATACCCTTTTGATTTAAATACACTGTTTACCGTAAATAAATTGTGATTATCAGGTCTTTTAACAATGCTTTGCCCAGGAGTTGGCGGAATACACAAAGTCATTGCTTCCATTCCTCTTACGGTTCTTGTTCCGGTTGCATATAAATTCTCAAAGAAGATACTTTTTTGGGCAATGCTGTCTAAAAATGGCGTTATCGCTTCCTTGTTTCCAAATTCCTTCATAAAGCTACCACTTAAACTTTCTACTAAAATGAAAACCACATTTTTCTTTTCTGAAGAAGAAATACTGTCTGATAAAGTTCTGTGAATCGAAAATCCGTTACTTTTAAATTGTGAGTTTTCGCTTTTTAGTTTGTTCTTAATTAATTGAAAAGCATCTTCATTTCTGATCGAAGTATAAAATTCATCATATTTCATTTGGTTGTTTCTGAAAGCTGCAAAAAAGGAATAGATTCCTGATTTTGAAATTTCAGAATTGTATCTGTTTGAAGACCATTCTGCCTGAACATTTTTTATTGATGAAACAAACAAAAGTGCGATTATTAAAGAACTTGCAATCATAAAAAACCGTTGAACAATTGTTATTTCTGACGTAAATGTTTTGTAAAATGCTTTGCGTTTGTAAAACAAAAAAACAATTAATGCGGTCAAAATAAGCACGCCACCCACAAGCAAAGGAAGCGGATAAGATTCTTGGATATTTGAAACAACTTCGTGTGTGTAAATCAGATAATCAACGGCAATAAAATTAAATCTTGATTTGAATTCGTCCCAAAAAGTAAGTTCTGCAAAAAATGTAAAAACCAATATAAAAATAGTCAGTGAAGTAAAAAACCAAACCAAAATTCGATCCATTTTACTGCCAACCCATTTATTTGGAAGCAAAACATAATAAATTAAGGAAGGAATAATTATAAAATTCACCGTTCCAATGTCAAAAAACAAACCGGTGAAAAGAGTTCGAAACAGATCCAAAAAATTTAAAGAAACCTCACTTGATTGCCAAAACAAAAAGCCAATTCTTAACAACAAAGACATTGCAAAAAACCATAAAATAAAATGCAATAAAAGGGAAAATCTACCAGATAACTCTATTTTTTTAAACATTGAGGACAAATTAAATTTGACCGCAATTTTCAAACTGAATTCTGAATTAATTCTGAATTGTTTTTCTAATCTTTAAATTTTATGAAAAAATTGTGAAGGTTATTTTCAAAAGAATACGTGATTTTCCAGCCGTTCAATTCAGTTATTTTTTTAACGATGGCAAGTCCCAAACCATTTCCTTTTGCTGACGGATCTGATTTTGAAAATCGATTAAAAAGTTTATCGCCTGACAAAGCGCTTATTGCTCCAGTGTTTGAAAAAATAAGCGTGTTTTCTTCAATTTCTATATCGATAATCCCTGATTTAGAGTTGTGCCTAATTGCATTTAGAAAAAGATTATTGATCAAAACTTCGATCAGAATGGGATTTGTTTCAATTTCTAAATTACGACTGTAGCTTTTTGAAATGGTAATGTTTTTTGCTTCCGCTTGTTCTTCAAAAAATTCAAAATTTTTGTCAATGTAACTATTTATTGAATACGATTGTTTTTCAAAATAGCTGTCATTTTCAATTTTTGAAAGCAATAGCAGATTTTTATTCAACCTATTTAATCTTGAAACATCATTATTTAAAGCATTTAACAAAACTGATTGCTCTTTTGAAAGCCCCGAAGTTTGAATAATTGTGTCAATTTTTGATTGAAATAATGCCAACGGGGTTTGCAATTCGTGCGCCGCATTTTCAATAAATTCTTTTTGGTTTTTGTAAATCGCCGTGTTTTTTTCAATTAGCCTTTCGATACTTTTATTGAGCGAGTCAAATTCTTCAATATCAGTTGGCATAAATTGAGGCAACTTATCTTTGTCAATTTCAAAATTGCGAATTTGAATTATAGTATCATAAAATGGTTCCCAGATTTTTACTGAAAAACGCTTTGACAATAATAAAATTCCGGCAAGAAAAACAGTGATCACGAGCAAAAACATTAATGCAATACTCCAAACCATACCTTCCATTTCAACGAGATTAATTTTCTCGTTATAGATATATTTTTTACCTTTTAAAGTTATTGGTGCATACAAAATTCGATACGGAATATTTTCTTTTGCAATTTTGTCATAAGAAATTTCAAGAACAATTGAATCCCCTTTTATAGCTTTATAAGGCAAAATATTCGCATTTGTATTGTACTTATTCCAAAATATGACATCAGATTCTGTAAATGTATTTTCATATCGCTCTAAGAAATCTTGCTTATGAAACAGCAATAATTCATCGGTTTCATATGTATATAACCAATTGCTTATAAAATAAAATAGCGGTGCCGAAAAAACCAATAGTATGATCGAAAATATCAAAAAAGTATTGGTGGTTTTTTTAAGTAGTTTTTTACTCATTTTCCCATTTGTATCCTAATCCGTAAATTGTTTTGATATAATCGCCACAACCAGCCTGAGCTAATTTCTTTTTTAAATTTTTTATGTGTGCATATATAAAATCGTGATTATCCAGCATTTCTGCCATATCACCCGAAAGATGTTCGGCAATCGCTCCTTTTGAGAGCACCTTATTTTCATTGCCAATCAAATATAACAACAAATCAATCTGTTTTTTTGTAATATCTAATTTAGAATCATTCACTGATACCGTTTTTGATAAGATATCGATTTTTATTTCATTATAACTTACTTCATTATTTCCTTTGAAATTTTTCCTGCGAATAAGTGCTTGCATTCGCACCAAAAGTTCTGAAAGATGGAAAGGCTTGGTAAGATAATCATCAGCACCCAGATTAAAACCTTCTAAACGACTATCTAGCGTTTCTTTTGCAGAAATAATAATGACACCTTCGGTTTTGTTGTTCTTTTTCAAATGACGCAAAAGATCAAAACCATCACCATCAGGAAGCATCAAGTCAAGCAAAACGCAATCATAATCATACATGTCAATCTTTGCCAAAGCTTCTTTGAAATTATGGGCTTCTTCGCAATGAACGTCATTAGCCTTAAAATAATTTTTTATGCTTTTTGCAATCGCAGCTTCGTCTTCAATTATTAAAATTTTCATGTGGTAAAATAAATATCCAATCTTGAATAAATTCTGAATTTTTAAACTCAGTTAAGATATTAAAAAAACAGTTTCTTTTCTTAAAATTAACAATTCAGCCAATTTGTCATTTTGTATTTCTTTGGTATTCTATTTGAAACACAGAATCTCGAAAATAATTAACATTAATATCATCAATAGATTATGACAACAGGAAAAATCAATGTATCGGTAGAGAACATTTTCCCGCTTATCAAGAAATTTTTATACAGCGACCACGAGATTTTCTTGCGTGAATTAGTTTCAAATGCAACTGATGCCACATTGAAATTGAAGCACTTGACTAATATCGGTGAAGCAAAAGTGGAATACGGAAATCCAATTATCGAGGTAAAAATCGATAAGGAAGGAAAGAAATTGTACATCATTGACCAAGGTTTAGGTATGACATCGGAAGAAGTTGAAAAATACATCAACCAAGTCGCTTTTTCTGGAGCAGAAGAATTTCTTGAAAAATATAAAGATTCTGCCAAAGATTCAGGCATTATCGGACATTTTGGTCTAGGTTTTTACTCTGCTTTTATGGTAGCAGAAAAAGTGGAAATCATTACAAAATCGTTCAAAGATGAGCCAGGAGCGCATTGGACTTGCGACGGAAGCCCAGAATTTACGTTAGAGCCATCTGATAAAACTTCTCGTGGAACTGAAATCATCCTTCATATTGCTGAAGATTCTTTAGAATTTTTAGAGGAAGGAAAAATTGCGGGACTTCTTGAAAAGTACAATAAATTTATGCCAGTGCCAATTAAATTCGGAACTAGAACCGAGAAAATTGAGCAGAAAAAAGGCGAAGAAGTAGCTCCGGAAGATAAAGACGAAACTTTCAAAACTGTGGAAGTTGACAATATTATCAACAATCCAAATCCGGCTTGGACGAAACAGCCAACTGAATTATCGGATGAAGATTACAAGAGTTTCTACAGAGAATTGTATCCAAACCAATTTGAAGAACCGCTTTTCAACATTCACTTAAACGTTGATTATCCGTTTAATTTGACTGGAATTTTGTATTTCCCAAAAATGACTGGCGATTTGCAAATCCAGAAAGACAAGATTCAATTGTACCAAAATCAGGTGTATGTAACGGATAACGTGGAAGGAATTGTGCCAGAATTTTTGACAATGCTGAAAGGTGTTATCGATTCTCCGGATATTCCGTTGAACGTTTCGCGTTCTTATTTGCAAGCTGACGGCGCGGTGAAGAAAATTTCAAATTACATCACTAAAAAAGTGGCAGATAAGTTGAAATTTTTGTTCAATGAAAACCGTGAAGATTTTGAGCAAAAATGGAATGACATTAAAATTGTCTTGGAATACGGAATGCTTTCAGAACCAAAATTCTATGAAAAAGCAGGAGCTTTCACATTGTATCCAACAGTTGACAACAAGTATTTTACGCTTGACGAATTAAAAGAAAAAATCAAAGACAACCAAACAGACAAAGACGGAAAGTTGGTGGTTTTATACGCTTCAAACAAAGATGCACAACACAGTTACATCGCTGAAGCGCAGACAAAAGGTTATGAAGTTTTGATTCTAGATTCGCCGATTATCTCGCATTTGATTCAAAAATTAGAAGCGGATAACGAGAATCTGACATTTACTCGCGTGGATTCTGACCACATCAACAACTTGATTAAAAAAGACGAAGAAACGATTTCAAAACTTTCTAACGAAGAAAAAGAGAAATTGAAAACAGAATTGGAAACTGTAATTTCAGACAAAAAGTATTCTGTTCAATTGGAAGCTTTAGACAGTCAATCTGCGCCATTTTCAATCACACAACCAGAGTTTTTGCGTCGTATGAAAGAAATGAGCCAAACCGGTGGCGGTGGAATGTTTGGGATGGGAAATATGCCAGAAATGTATAATCTTGTCGTAAATACCAACCACGAATTGGCTTCAAACATCTTAAATTCTTCGGATAAATCACATCAAGAAGCGTTGGTAAAACAAGCTTTAGACTTGGCAAAATTATCTCAGAATTTATTGAAAGGTGAAGAATTGACAGCTTTCGTGAAGAGAAGTTTTGAATTGATTAAATAATTTTAGTTTGCAGATTGCATTTTTCAGATTGCATTTTGTAAACTTTGAGCAAAAACCTGTAAGTTTAACTTGCAGGTTTTTTTATGCCTAAAAAATTTGCACATCAAATCCGTTTGTCGAAATTTGGATAAAAATCATTCAGAATGACTTTAAGTTTAGAAACTCCGGCATTATTATTTTCAGCGACCTCGCTTATTTTATTGGCATACACCAACCGATTTCTGACCATTGCAACGATAATTCGAAGATTGAAAACGTCGTATGATTAAGGCGAGAAAAGTTATATTTTAGACCAAATTAAAAACCTCAACTTACGATTGACATTGATTCGTTACATGCAACTTTTTGGGGTTTTAAGCTTGTTTTTGTCTGTTTTTGCAATGCTTCTTTTGTTTTTAGAACACCAACTTTTCAGCATTTACCTCTTCGGATTAAGCTTGCTTTCACTATTAATTTCACTCGGAATTTCGTTTTGGGAAATTAGCATTTCTGTGAAAGCGTTGCGCTTGCATTTAAAAGATTTAATCGAAAAAAAATAAAAAAAAGACGCCAATTACGACGTCTTTTCTCTCCTAAAAACTAACTAAATATTATTTCTTTGTAATTTTAAAAGTATTTTGGTTTCCCGAAATATCGCTTGCTACCACTAGATAATTTCCAGAATTTAATTGTGAAACATCCATTGAAACATTTTCTGTATCAAAAGATTGTTGCATTACTTTTTGTCCCAAATAATTGTAAATCACTACGTCAGAAACAGCCGTTTTCCCAGCAATATTTAAGACATTTTCAACTGGATTTGGATATGCACTGAACTTGATAACTGTATTTTCTGCAACGCTCAATAACGGTTCATACGTCACGGTAACTGTCCAAGTTCCTGCCGCAACTTTATTATATTCTGTACTGCAACCTGATCCTCCATAAGTTCTCCAAGTTCTTAATTCAAACTGCACCGCGCCTGTTGCTCCATTTGCGATATTCAAATTAGAACGTGAATACTGATAGGTTCCGGTGCTTCCTCCAACTCCACTCGATACGGCGGTTTCTTTTAGATTTGTCGTTGTACACGCAAGCAACGATCTTTGTTCAGACATCCATCCATTTGATGCGGTTTCAATTGAATAAGTAGTTTTCACTGACGAAACTTGAAAACCAGTCGGAACATTTACAGTCAAAACACCCGGACAAGTTGTTGTACTATTTACCGTTACGCTATCATTATAAAGTGTTGACAGTTCGCCAGTTGTGTAGGTCGATGTAACCTGTCCTGTTGTGAATTGAGTCGGCTTCCATTGCCCTGAATCTGTCGCTGAGCAATTTGATCTTATCCAAACGTAATACGTTTGACCCACCGTTAGGTCTGCAATTGTGACAGTCGAGGTAGTTACAGTTCCTGTTGGAGATGTAGTATTAGTTGGTGCAACATTGGTTGGTGAAATATAATAGTCATAACCGCCAGCAGGGCCGTTTGTTGGTGGTGTCCAAGACACGGTACCCGTTGTTGCTGTTGTGGAAGTTACCAAATCAATTGGCGAAGGACACGTTGGCGTAACCTCTGCACTAACTGCGAATAAATTCATAATTCCTTCTTCGCTTGAAGATTTTGTAACTGTAATTCCGGTGATGGTTTTACTTTGATTTTCCGTTGCAACTGCAATTTGCAATTGATAAATTCTCGGATTTCCGGTTGGAGTTTCTACGACGTTGTCTACACGCCCCACCCTTCCAATTCCTGAGATTGTTACTGGCAAAGCCGTTGAATTAAACCAATCAGGAATTACTGATGGAGCGATTACTTGAGTTGTATTATCAGAGAAATTGATCGTTCCTGTGACTGACGATTGGCCGCTTCCGGTTGTGGCAAGAAGAAATATCCTGGTTGCCGAAATCTGGTTTGTAAATGTTAATGTGCCCGATGTATTTTGCGTAGCAATTCGAAGCGAATTATTTCCAGAATATGGTGCCATCTGAAACTGCATTCCGGCAACCGCCGAACTTGTGATCAATCCGCTGGTTGGCAAAGCCGTTGCAACTATTGGACTTGAAGATGTTGCTTGAAAATCAGTGGTTAAGAACGCAAAATTTACGTTGTCGACCGCCATAGTTGTCGAATTCATGGCACTTCCAACACCATTTGCAATTACGTCTGCATTAAATCCGGAAGCTACTTGAAAAGTTGCAAATTCCTGAGCTTGGGCAAAAAAAGAAAATAGAGATGCGCAAAAAAGTAGAGTTTTTTTCATTTAAAATAATTTAAGTTAGTTGAATCGGTTTAGTAAATTACCTTAAAATGACTTTTAAAAATAGTCACAAACTTGGGGAAAGCGTTATGACAAAAATCACTAATAAGTTAATTTGTTTCGAAACTACTTAAATATTTTAGATTAATTATAAACAAAATTTATTAAAAATAGCAAAAAACAACTTAATCACAAAATTCAAGACTGTATTTAAAACGGACTGAATTCTAGTCAATTGAACAAAAAAAATTAAATTTATTTCAAAGCAAGAGGTAATCTTACAATAAAAGTTAAAATAATCTAAATTTTTAAGGACAATTTTCTCAAGGTCAATCAATTATCCAAAGAAGCACCGGCTTTTTAGATTTCTGCAATTTTTCGTCTAAAGTTTCCATAAATTCATTTGAAACCGCGGGACAGCCCCAACTAAGAGGCGCATATTTAGGATGCACCTCAACATCCGCGACTGCTCCCCAAGAATGCAAAACCACGACTCTGTCCACGGCATTTGAATTTGTATTCTCTAAGCCGTGTAGCCAATATTTGATCTTAATTCCCCATGAGCTAGAGTCACGCTTGCCAACTTTATATTTGCCTTTGGCAGAGCAATGACTGTTATCGGTGTTGCTAAATTTTGCTTTCTCCCACTTGGTTTCATTGGACGTAATTTTATCACAGCTTCCGTGTGTGACCAATTTTTTCTTAGTAATTTTCTTATTCTTAAAGTCATAAATATAGAAGCGGTTTTTTCCGGAGTGAATGCTCAAATCTATCAGAAAATAATAATCTTGATTGTATTTATTGTCCTTGCAAAATTGTAAAGCCTCTTTGTGAAAATTAGAATAGTTGCGTGTCTGGGTTTTCCCTGACGTTTTAGGAGATTTGTCACAACTGATAAATTGAAGAAATAAGATGAGAAATAATTTTTGAAACATTTTGTGCTGAGGGATTTAAGTTTAAAGAACGTTTTTTCATTATTAACTTAAATCTTGTTAAAATAGTATTTTCTTGTTTGAACTTGGCCAAAAAAAAATCTCCGCGATGGAGATTTTGAGTTATGATGAGATTAATTTCGATTTTAATCTTGTGTCTAGATAAAATGTGTAATCAACAAGGGATTCGTCCTTATAATGGCTTCGGTTCGCGATAAAATTCATTCCAATGTCAAAATTCTGATAGAAGTTTTTGTTGTTTTCAACAACATCTTGTACTGCTTTTAAAATTTCTGGTGTGGCTTCTTTAAAAAAGCGCAAGCAATCTTTTGATGTTTCTTTTTCCTTTGGAAAATATCGAACACTGACCACGTCCAACTCATTTTTCAACATGCTGAAATCATTACATGCACTAAGGTAAATTAATGTGAAATGGTGGTCGTTTATTTCTATAATTTTTGTGTTCATATGCATGATGCTCATTATGTAAATGTATAAATACGAGCACAGTTAAGATTACATGCGCTAACATTTTTTTTACATAATTCTAACATTCAAAAACCAAATTAGAGGTTGTTACGTAATTACATTAAACTTAAATTACAAAATCATAAATTTCCCCCACCTAATTAATTAAAGCCACTTTTACCACGAGTGGCTTTTTCATTCGATTTCCAGAAGTTGCTCCTTTGGAAGTAAAATTGTAAAAACTGCCTTTTCTCCTCTAATTCCTGTAGCAGAAATGCTTCCGTGGTGTCTTTCAACAATTTTTTTGCAGAGTGCTAACCCCAAGCCAGTTCCCTCATAATCGTCTTTTGCATTCAATCTAGAAAACACATCGAAAATCTTCTGTGAAAAACCTGGATCAATTCCAATACCGTTATCTGAAACCGTAATTTTTACCATCTCGTCATCATCCTCAGAAAATTCGCTTGAAGCGGTAATTTCAATAATCGTGGGAACGTCATTCTTAGAAAACTTTAGCGCGTTATTGATCAAGTTATAAAATAGCTGATGAATCAAAACGTCTGCACCTTCAATCTCAGGAAGATTATCCCTTAAAATAACAGCATTCTTCTGTTGAATCAAAAGTTCTAAATCAGATTCAATATTGTCTATAATTTTATCCAGGGAAATAATCTCATTCTTTTGTTCTGTCGAAGTGAACTCTGAATAAGCCAAAACGCCTTCAATCATTGAAAACATTCGGTCAGTAGCATTGTGAACTTTGTTCAAATATTTCATACCGCGTTCTGGTAACAGCTCACCATAATCGGCCTGCAACATGCTGCTGAAAATTTTAATTTTTCTGACCGGTTCTTTCAAGTCGTGGCTGGCAACATGCGCAAATTGCAATAGATCTTCGTTTGATCGATGCAATTCTAAAGTTCGCTCTTTAACTAACTTTGTTAACTGCTCTGCAAATTGTTTTTGCTCAGTAACATCTTGAACGACACCAATCAGCATAACGGGTGTTTTATCTTCGTCATAAATCAGCTTTCCTTTAACGCGGACCCAATTTATAGATTTATCGGTGCGCAACAGTCGTGCTTCATACTGCAAAATTCCAGATTCAATTGATTTTTTATGCGCATCGTTTCGAATCTGAAGATCTTCGGGGTGAATAAAGGACGCCAATTCATGTCTAAATTTGCTGTGTCCACCCCATATCTCGTCGAATCGCTCTGAAGTTGACATCACGTTTGTAAGCAAGTTAACCTCATAAGAACCCAAATCTGCTGACTCTATCGCCAATCTTGCCTTTTCTTCAGCTTCCTCAATTTTTTTTCTGGCTAAGACTTGCTGTGTCACCTCGGTTGCAACCGCCATAATCCCAGAAATCGTTCCGTCTGCTTCGCGAAATGCTTCATATACGAAGTCAATGTAAACCAATTCAATTCCATCTTTCCGCGGAAGCGTTGCTGGAACTTCGTACTCATTCACCGTTTGTCCTGTCTCTAGAACAGAATTCAAGAATTCTTCAAACCCTTGCCCAATTACTTCGGGAAGACCTTGAAAAATTGGTTTTCCAAGAACCTGTTCGCTCTTTTTTCCCCATAGTTCGAGCATTTTATCGTTGACGATTTCAACCGTGTGTTCTTTTCCTTTAAAAATACACATCGCAACAGGCGCTTTTGAAATTGTATTTCTAAGATTTATTTCACTTTCTTCGATTTTCTTTTGTGCCAGTACATTTTCTGTGACATCAATCGCGATATCTAAAATTGCGTACACTTTCCCTTCTGAATCAAAAATAGGGGTGTATGTAAAATCATAATAATTATCAGTAAGAATACCATTTTGAACAATTTTCACCTGTGTCCCAAAGGTTTGAAACATTTTTCCAGTGGTAAAAACATCATCTAATATCTGAAGAAACGGTTGTCCTTCGGTCACCAATTCTGGCATCGCTTCGACTAATTTCCATCCAGTGACATCGCCTTTGCCTACGATTTGGTTAAAAATTTCATTTTGGTTTTCGATAACTAAATCTCTTCCCACAAAAAGCCCTATGGCAACCGGTGCTGAGGCGATCAAGGTTCTGAATCGCTGTTCGCTTTCTTTAATTTGTACCTCGGCTAACTTTTGTTCGTGAATATCTACAACGGTGCCCACAAATCCTTCGTATTCTCCATTGTCGCTGAATTTTGGCATTGCTGTGTCCATAACCCAGCGGTATGTTCCATCGGTATTTCGAAGTCGATAAGCGGCATTGAAAACCGTTTGATCTTCATTTGCTTTTAAAAATGCTTCTGCGGCGGCATCTCTATCATCAGGATGCGTTGCATTTAGCCAGCCAAATCCCTCTGCTTCTTCCTCAGTTTGACCTGTGTAATCATACCAATTTTTATTTAAAAAAGTGCAATATCCGTCAGGGCGGGTGATCCAGATCATTGCTGGAACAGCGTCAGTTAGCTTTCTGAAATAATTTTCTTTTTCAACCTCAGCCTTTTTAATTTCTAATTTATCTGTAATATCCTGCAACGTACCGTTGAAACGATAAGCTTTTTTTTCGTCATTGAACCAAGCTTTTCCTTTCGCAACTACCGTTCGCTCGCTTTTTGTATTTAAATTTACAATGGTGTATTCAATTTCATATTTTTCACCCGGATATTGAAGCGCTCTTGAGATGGCTTCGGCAACAGCAACTCGATCGTTTTCAGATATGGTGTTAACGGCGTCTTGCAAGTCAATTTCAGATTCTGAAGGAAGTCCAAACCATTCTTTTAATCGATCATTTCCTGTAAATTTATTTGTGATTGGGTTTAAATCCCAAGTCGCCAATTCTGCTGACTCAATGGCAAAGCTCAATAAATCCTCACTCTCTTTTAATTTTACGTAGTCTTTAATTCGATCTGTATTTTCAGTACAAACAACAATTATCCCCGCGACAATTCCAGCTTCGTCTTTCACGGGACTGTAACCAAAAGTCCAATAAGCGTCACTCAACTTGCCATTTCGATATAAAGGAAGCATTAAATCTTCAATATAAACTGATTCCCCTTTTTTTGTGACCTGATCAATTAAAGGACTGATTGAGTTCCAAACTTCTGGCCAACATTCTTCAGCGGTTTGTCCCAGCGCACCCGGATGCCTCCCGTCTGTTCCTAGTATCTTACGGTAAGCATCATTGTAAAATTGTACTAAGTCATCACCCCACCATAAAAACATTGGGAAATTTGAATTTATAATAATGCTTAATGTTGTTTTGAGGCTTTGGGGCCAAGTCTCAACTGATCCTACAGAAGTCGATGACCAATCATGAGTTCGGATTAACTCCCCCATTTCGCCACCTCCAGCTAAAATTTGTTCTGATTCCATTTTAAAATTTGAAAAAGGAAAGTTAGTACATTTTCAGCCAAAAAACTTACATAATTGTTGAATTTTATTTGCCAAAGTTTTCTAAATTTTTTGAAGTTTATCAGCCGATTCGTTAACTTTAATTAGACCTATAATTAGCTTAACTCCTTAAAATTGGGAAAAAAATAACAAATCATTTCTCGATAAAATGGAATTTAAAACGTGAGATGATAGTATCTTTAGACTTTATTTACCAATATTTCCCCAATAATGAAAAAACTAAAAGACCTCCATATACTAATTGCAGAAGATGATTTTGACGATGGCGAAGTTATACTGGAGAGTTTTCAAAAACACCCACTTTTTGCGAAAGTCGAAATTGTCAGAAATGGAAAAGAATTAATTGATTATTTAAATGAGCAAACGACGCCAAAACCAGATTTGATTTTAACCGATTTAAATATGCCAATCATCAATGGATTGGAAGTTTTAAAAGAAATTTGTCGCCATCCCGAGTTTAGAAAAATCACCACCTTCGCTTATTCCACTTCGAGCAATCCTGTTTATCAAGCAAAATGTATTGATTTTGGTGCAAAAGCGTTTTTGACAAAACCCGCAGAGATTGGCGAATTTGACGAAATTCCTCAGAAAATAATTCAAGTTCTTTTGCAAAACTTATAACGTTTAATTAGCATCTCGATACCAGTTATTTTCCTCTGAATCCTTATCTTTGTCGGCTTTTTAAATTTTAAGAAATGACAAATAATAACGTGTTGAAGGGAGTTTTTTTGGTTGGTTTAGGCGCCACAAGTTATGGCATGCTGGCCACTTTTGTGAAAATGGCATATGGCGAAGGTTATACGACAGCAGAAGTTACTTCCTCTCAATTTGTTTTTGGAATCATCGGAATTTTGCTGATCAATGCTTTCCAAAGAAAAAGAAATAACAATACTGCTGTTAAGGCAAGTAGCAAAAATAAAACCCAGTTAATGCTTGCCGGAACTTCAACAGGTTTGACGAGTATTTTCTATTATTTGGCCGTAAAATTTGATATTCCGGTTTCAATTGCCATTGTTTTATTGATGCAAACAGTTTGGATTGGTGTTTTACTTGAATGGTTTTTAGAGAAGAAATTGCCTTCAACCGTAAAAATAATCTCAGTAATCATTGTTTTGATCGGAACAGCTTTAGCTACAAATTTGATTAATTCTGATATAAAGTTAAATCCGCTTGGCTTATTTTTCGGAATGTTGGCTGCAGTGTCTTTTACAACCACAATGTTTACGGCAAACCGCATTGCGACTGAAATTTCTTCGGCACAAAGAAGTTTGTACATGCTTTTAGGCGGCGGAACAATGGTTTTATTTTTTACTCTAATTACTCAAATTATCCCAAATCAATCTGCTGAAATGGCCGATGCTCTGGGCGTTTTTTCTACTGCGAAAGATTTTAATTTTGACATTTTCCTGAAATGGGGAATCGTACTTTCTTTATTTGGAACCATAATTCCGCCAATGCTTTTGAACGCTGGTTTTCCGTTAACCGGAATTGGTTTGGGAAGTATTGTTTCGTCATTAGAACTTCCTGTTTCTGTGTTGATGGCTTACTTTTTATTGCACGAACAAGTGCTTTTTATACAATGGATTGGAATTTTGCTGATCATTTTGGCCATTGTAATTATGAACGTTAAGTTTAAAAAAAGTAATAGCGCTCAAATTGTTTGACCAAATTAAGCGACTAAAATTTCGTTTATTTCCGTACATTCGTGGCAAACAATTTCTATGGATTTTCCTTGGCATTTATATTTAATGGCGTCAATTTATATTTTGGCCGGAATAAATCATTTCAGGAAACCCAGAATGTATGAAAGAATTATTCCTCCCTATTTTCCAAATGTGAAATTGCTCAATCTTTTAAGCGGTTTTGCAGAAATTATTTTCGGAATTTTATTAATGATTCCTTCTTATTCAAAATTCGGTGCTTGGGGAATTATCTTTCTATTGATTTCTTTTTTTACGGTTCACATTTATATGTTACAAGACCGAAAAGCAGGTTTTGGATTACCAAAATGGTTACTTTGGTTGCGAATTCCAATGCAATTTTTACTTATTTATTGGGCTTATCGTTACACTTAAAAACCTAAAGGCTTAATTCTTCGTAGCTATGAATAAATTGCATTAATTTTGCAGCGATTTCAGTGGCAGCAATGTCTAGAAACAAATACCACAAAACCCAAAAAATGAAAAAAATTTCATTGAAAACGAGCATTGACTTTATCTTTGCTGTGTTTATTATAGCTTTTATTGTGCTCGCGTATTCCACTTATAATCGAGCGCAATCTGTGCACCATAACCGGTTGATTGTCAATCAAACCAGTAGTATCAACACTGTTCTAGAAAAAGTTTTATCGAGTGCCATTGATATCGAAACCGGCTCACGTGGTTTCACTATTACCGGCGATACAAGTTATTTGGAAGTTTATAAAAACGGTGATAAAAATCTTGAAGTTTGGATTGATTCACTTCATTCGATGAACGAAACAGATGCTTTGCAATTGCAAAAATTAGACACTATCAAACGTCTTATCGAATCTAGAAAAATCATAAGCGCGCACATCATCAAAACTCGAAAAGAGGAAGGAATGGAGCAGGCCGTTTCACTTGTAAAAACAGGCCGTGGCAAAGAAGTTATGGATTCTATTCGCGCCTCAATTTCAAGCTACCAAAATGAATCAGTTCGAATTTTATCTAAAAATTTAAGTGAGACCGAAGAAAATGTGAGGGCCAGAAATACCAACTTTATTTTGTTTGTAATCATTGCTTTTATAATTGTGGTTTTTGCTTATATAAAAATTAGACAGAATGCAAAACAGATGGTTTCTGATAAAATTATTCAAGAGAATTTGATGAACGAATTGACAGTTCAAAACCAGCAACTCAATGATTTTGCGAACATTACTTCTCACAATCTGCGTTCTCCGGCTTCAAATATTACAGCATTAATTTCCACAATTGAAGAAAATAGTACGGTGGAAGAATACCAAATGATTTTTGAGATGCTTAAAAAAGTCGCGCAAAACCTGAATGATTCCTTAAATCAATTGATGGAAGTGCTTCACATCAAAAAAAATAAAATAATTGACAAAGAATTATTACCTTTTCAGGAAATATTTTCGCGCACTTTAGAATCGCTTCAAGGTGAAATTTTAAAATCAAGTGCTATCATTAAAGCCGATTTTTCTCAAATTGCGCAGGTAGAATATTCGAAAATTTATTTGGAAAGTATTTTCCACAACTTGATTAGCAACGCGTTGAAATATCGAGACAAAGTGAGAATACCGGAAATAAATATTAAAACCGAAAAGAAAAACGGAAACATTTTTCTGCATATTTCTGATAACGGACTCGGAATTGATTTGGAAAAAAACGGCCATAAAATTTTTGGGATGCACCAAATTTTTCACAATCACCCAGACGCGAAAGGAATTGGTCTTTTTATGACCAAAACCCAAATTGAAAGTATGAAAGGAAAAATCACTGTTAGCAGCGAAGTCAATGTTGGCACGACTTTTACAGTAATGTTCGTTCCATAGCAATTTAAAAATAACGGAATATGAATGAGATAATTAATTATTTTTCGACAATTCCTTCCTTGCACCGCGCGCTCATTCTCGTGGGCGGAATTGCCATTTTTTGGATGATTGAAAATGCGTTTCCGTTGTTTAAATTTGAATATAAAAAATGGAATCACGCCGGAATCAACATCTTTTTTACGTTGACAACCATCGTTGTGAATTTTGTTTTGGCGTTTATTTTATTACTTTCCGCAGATTTTGCCGTTGAAAAAAAGTTTGGGTTGTTGCAATGGCTCCCTGAAATTCCGTTATGGCTTTTTACCTTGATCGGATTACTTCTTTTGGATTTAATCGGAGCTTATTTGGCGCATTTAGTTCAACATAAAACCAAATGGATGTGGCGTTTTCACCTGATTCACCACACCGATACTTGGATTGACACGACTTCTGCCAATCGCCATCATCCGGGCGAAAGCGTTATTCGGTTTGTTTTTACTGTTTTTGCCGTCGTGATTTCTGGCTCGCCGATGTGGCTCGTTTTTTTATATCAATCAATGTCTGTTGTGTTTTCGCAATTCAATCACGCCAATATTTCCTTACCAGAAAAACTTGATAAAATCATCAGTTATTTTATCGTTTCACCAAATATGCACAAGGTTCATCACCATTATATGTTGCCTTACACCGATTCAAATTATGGAAATATCTTTTCGATTTGGGATCGTTTATTTGGAACTTTCACTTCTTTAACAAAAGAAAATATTATTTATGGAGTTGACACGCACATGAAACCTACAGAAAATAACCAGCTTTCAAATTTAATTCAGATTCCGTTTCAGAAGCATCGGTCGCCTCAAAATTAAATCTTTAAAAAATTTTCACACTCTTGAAAAAGTAATTATTTTTTTTCTTAATATTGGATAACTATTAATCAACAAAATTTATCTGAATTAATTTTCAAGTAATGAAAAAAGGGAAGAATATCGAATTGACTCGCGAGGAACACGAAAAGCTAGTGACGTTTGCTTTAGAAGAAAGAAATCCTTTTGAGATTATTAAAAAAGAATTGGGCTTAGCCGAAAAAGAGGTAATCGAAATAATGAAAAAAAGGCTGACCGCAGATAAATTTGAACTGTGGAAGAAAAAAGCTATGGCCAGCAAGCCAAAACCAAAACCGCCAAAAATCGATGATTTCGATGATGATTTGGATGGAAAATACTACATCAAAAATAAATTCGACTAAAATATAAGCTTCCTTTTTGGAGGCTTTTTTTATTTAAAATGCGAAACTTCGTTTTAGAAATCTTATTTTGCATCAAATTCTTAATTAACTCTCAATTATGAAAAAAGCATTACTGACTTATCTCTTTTTATTCGCTACAATTATTTTTGCCCAAGAAAAAACTTTTAAAACCGAAGAAATTTCAATTGATCCGATGTTAAACGGAACGCTTTACAAACCAAACAAAAGTTCTAAAGAAACAAATCTTGTAATTTTAATTGCGGGTTCTGGAATCCCCGACAGAAACGGAAATCAACCTGGAGCAAGCAATAATTCATTAAAATTTCTATCAGAAGGATTAGCGGCACAAGGCGTGGCCGTCTTCGCTTATGACAAAAGATCAATCGCACAATTGAAAGCAGGCAATGTATCTGAAAAAGACATGGATTTTGATGATGCAATTGCCGATGTCAAACAAATCATTTCTTATTTTAAAACAAAAAAACAATTTGATAAAATCATAATTTCAGGTCATAGTGAAGGTTCTTTGGTGGGAATGATTGCTTCAAAAAACAATGCCGATGGCTATGTTTCCATTGCTGGAGCTGGAAGACCTATTGACGAAATTCTAGAAGAACAAGTTGTAAAACAAGCGCCTTTCTTGAAAGCTGAATTACGAAAAAACTTAGATATTTTAAAAAGCGGACAAACTTTTACATTGGAAAACAAAATGTTGAGTTCGTTGTTTCGAGAAAGCGTTCAGCCCTATTTGATTTCTTGGTTTAAATATGATCCAAGAGTGGAAATCAAAAAACTTCACATTCCTGTTTTGATTATTACCGGAACCAAGGATTTTCAAGTTCCAGAAAGCGATGCGAAATTATTGCATGAAGCTTACCCGAAATCTGAGTTAGTAATTATCGAAAATATGAATCACGTTTTTAAAGAAATCAAAGAAGATTCAGAAAATTTAAAAAGCTACAATGACTTGACATTGCCCGTGGTACCAGAGTTAATAGAAAAGATTGCAGGTTTTACAAAAAAGATCTAAATTGCTAAATATTTTATAAAATTTGTAACAAAAAAGGCAAAGGAAATACCTATAGCTAAACTTAAAAAAATAATGAAAAAAATATTTTATTCACTGGCAATTGCTTCTTTGATTTGGAGCTGTAAACCAACTGAGAATGCCGTTTCAAGCACTGCCAAAAATGAAGTTCAAGTGGATATTGACTTGACTAATGTGACCAATGACAAAGTAATGGTTGCCGTGACACCTCCGGCGATTAAAGAGGATAAAATTACATATCATATCCCAAAAATCATTCCCGGAACCTACTCTGAAGACGATTACGGAAAATTTATTGAGAATTTAAAAGCTTTCGATAAAAGCGGAAAAGCATTAGTTGTTGCAAAAATTGACGATAATTCTTGGTCAATTTCTGATGCAAAAAAGCTTGCAAAAATCACTTATTTAGTAAACGATACTTACGATACTGAAGGAGAAAGTGAACACGAAATCTTTTCACCGGCCGGTACAAATATCGACGCAGGAAAGAACGTTATGTTGAACACGCACGGTTTTGTTGGTTATTTTAAAGAATTTCAAGAAACTCCTTACTCAGTAAATATTGCGCATCCAGCGACGCTTTGGGGTGCAACTTCAATGACTGATACTGATGCGAGTGATTCAAAAGATACTTTTATAGTTTCAAGATATTCTGAATTGGTGGAAAATCCAGTTATGTATTCAAAACCAGATTACACGACGTTCACGGTTAACGGAATGGAAATCTTAATCGCGGTGTACTCTCCAAACTGTATTATCACGGCAGAAAGCATCACTCCAGAAATGAAAACGATGATGACTGCGCAAAAGAATTTCTTAGGAAAATTTAATTCTACGAAAAAATATAGCGTTCTGATTTATCTTTCTGACACACAATCTGGAAAAGATGCGCAAGGTTTTGGAGCTTTGGAACATCCAACAGCAACGACAGTTGTAATGCCAGAAATGATGCCGAAAGAACAATTGGCAGAACAATTAAAAGACGTGGTTTCTCACGAATTTTTTCACATTGTTACTCCGTTGACAATTCACTCAAAAGAAATTCAATATTTTGACTACAATAATCCAAAAATGTCTGAACATTTGTGGATGTATGAAGGTGTGACAGAATATTTTGCAAATTTATTCCAAATCAATCAAGGTCTGATTACAGAAGACGAATTTTACATGAGAATGGCAAATAAAATTGCAAATGCTTCGAGAATGGACGACACAATGCCGTTTACAAAAATGAGCGCAGAAGTTTTGAGAAAACCATATAAAGATCAATACTTAAATGTGTATGAAAAAGGAGCGCTGATCGCGATGTGTTTAGACATTCAAATTCGTCAAGATTCTAACGGAGAAAGAGGAATCTTAGATTTGATGCAAAAACTTTCTAACGAATATGGTTCTAAAAAAGCATTTGACGACAGCGAACTTTTTGATAAAATTGGTTCATTGACATCGCCAGAAGTTCGCAAATTTTTAGACACTTATGTTTCCGGATCTACTCCAATCAATTATGCGACTTATTTCGGAAAAATGGGCGTAACTGAAGGAAAATCGAAAGAACCAGGAAATGTTTTTATCAAAGGACAAATTCCGAATATCACCGTAGATCAATCTACTAAAGAAATTATTTTGCTTCCGGGTGCTGAAAACATCGACTTTTATAAGGCAATTGGCGCTAAAGCAAATGACGTAATTTTAGAAGTTAATGCCACAAAATACAACCTTGACAATATTTATGAAATGATTATGGGAAGTGTTGCTTGGAAAGAAAACGATCCGATTACTGTGAAAGTTAAACGTGATAAAAAAGAATTAGTTTTAAAAGGAGTTGTAAAACTTCCTTACGAAGAAGTTGACAGCTGGAAAGCAACTGACGCCAGCAAAGCAAAATTGAGAGAAGCTTGGTTGAAAGGTTAATCAAAAAAACATTGAATTAATCCCCGATTTAGATCCTAAATCGGGGATTTTTTTATTATTTTGCCACAAATTAAAAAACAAAAAAATCACGATAAAAAGTCGTTGGAAACATCAAAACAAACTATGAAAAAAATACTTTTTGCTTTTGCCGCATTAGCCATAATTTCGTGTAAAGACGAGAAAAGCACCGAAGGAAACCTTCACATTACCGGAAACATCAAGGGCTTAAAGCAAGGAACGCTTTATATTCAAAGAATTGCCGACACCTCTTTAGTTGCAATTGACACGATTCAAATTAAGGGCGATTCTAAATTTGAGAGCCATATAAATATCGATTCTCCAGAAATGCTTTATCTCTTTGTTGACAGAGGCGAAACGAATAGTATCGACAATAATCTTATGTTTTTTGCGGAACCGGGAGATTTGACTATCGATACAAATCTTGAAAAATTCTTTGCTGATGCGAAAATCACAGGTTCAAAAAACCAAAAGTTATATGAAGATTACAAAAAAATAATGGCGCGCTTTACAGAAAAAGATTTGGAAATCACGGAGCAAAAGTTACGCGCATTTCAATTTAACCGCCAAGCGCCGATTGACACAGAAGCAAAAAGTAATGAATTATTGAAAAAAAGATATTTGGTAAGCATCAATTTTGCGATGAACAATAAAGATCAAGAGATCGCACCCTATATTGCGCTCTCCCAAGTTTACGACGCAAACATAAAATTTCTTGATACTATAAATAACTCATTAACACCAAAGGTTGCCGACTCAAAATATGGTAAAATGCTGAACAAATTTATCGCTGATAGAAAAAAAGCGGAGCAATAAATAACCGCTGAATATTTTCAAAAAGCCACTTGAATTCAAGTGGCTTTTTTTTATTTTTAGACGAAAATTGATAACAAAAAAAGCCTCCCAAAACTGGAAGGCTTTCTATATTTAAAAACAAGCTTAAATTATTTAGCGTGTTTCGCGTATTTAGTTTTGAATTTATCGATACGTCCTGCAGTATCAATTAATTTAGATTTACCTGTGTAAAATGGGTGAGACGTTCTTGAGATCTCCATTTTCACAACTGGATATTCAACACCTTCGTGAGTGATAGTTTCTTTTGTATCTGCAGTAGATTTAGTAATAAACACTTCTTCATTTGACATGTCTTTGAAGGCAACTAATCTGTAATTTTCTGGGTGAATTCCTTTTTTCATCTTAATTATTTTTTATTCGATTGAATTATAACTTGTTTTGCAGCTTTCCAATTTCTGAAAAGGTATAAACTCATTATAACTTTTTAGTTTTTAAACTTTTATTATTTTGAGTTTGCAAATTTACACTTATTTTTTAATAAACAAATCTTTCGCTCTCTTTTTTTTCTGTCATTATGAATTGATTTTTAGCTGACTGTATTTTGGTAATTGTTATATTTGTAGATTAATTTAAAAATTTTAAAACATGAGCGAAATTACATCTCCTGCAAAATCAGCAGTTCAATACGGAGTGATCTTTGGAATAATTATGATTTTAGAATTTGTGATTCCTTACGCAATGGGATTAAACTTAATGGAAAACAAAACATTAGGTCTAGTTTTAAATCTTTTGAATTACCTTTTCTTACCAATCATCTTAATTTACATCGCTGTAAATAATTATAAAACTAATATAAACGGTGGGTTTCTATCGTTTGGGCAAGCTTTAAAAACAGGAGTTACTGTAACTGTCGTTGCTGGTTTAATTGTAGGTGTTTTTACAATAATCTTTAATATGATATTTCCGGAATACATGGTAGAAATTATGGAGACTACAAAAAAAATGATGGTAGAACAAAACCCAAATATGACTCAAGAACAACTTGATATGTCAGTTGCCATGATGGAAAAATTCTCTAGCCCATTTATCGCGGCGCCAGTTACTGTTGCCATGTATGCTTTTATTGGACTAATTTATTCACTTATAATAGGTGCAATTTTAAAAAACGACCGACCACAAGGTTACTAATAAATGAATCTATCCATTATAATTCCACTTCTTAACGAAGAAGAATCTTTACGCGAGCTTCACACTTGGATTGTCAAGGTGATGGACGCCAATAATTTTACATACGAAGTTGTTTTCATCGATGATGGAAGCACCGACAATTCGTGGCAGTTAATCGAAACACTTTCACACGAAAATCCAAATATCAAAGGAATTCGTTTTCTTCGTAATTATGGAAAATCTCAAGCTTTGCACGCTGGTTTTGCAAAAGCTTCGGGTAACGTAATTATCACGATGGATGCCGATTTACAAGACAGTCCAGATGAAATTCCAGAATTGTACCACATGATTATGGCGCAAAACTATGACTTGGTTTCAGGCTGGAAAAAGAAGCGTTTTGACTCGGTAGTTTCAAAAAATCTACCTTCAAAATTATTCAATTGGGCGGCACGAAAAACATCTGGCGTTCAATTAAACGATTTCAATTGCGGACTGAAAGCCTATAAAAATGTAGTTGTAAAAAATATCGAAGTTTCTGGCGAAATGCACCGTTATATACCGGTTTTGGCTAAAAATGCTGGATTTGGAAAAATTGGCGAAAAAGTCGTGGTTCACCAAGCCAGAAAATATGGCTCGACCAAATTTGGGATGGAACGTTTTATAAACGGATTCTTAGATTTGATTACGATTTGGTTCCTGTCAAGATTCGGGAAAAGACCAATGCATCTTTTTGGAGCTTGGGGACTATTGATGTTCATCATCGGATTTTTCTCGGCTGGTTACATCGGAATCATGAAATTATACCGATTGTACAACAAACAAGACACCATTTTAATTACCGATAATCCTTGGTTTTATATCGCTTTAACTACGATGATTATCGGAACGCAGTTATTCTTAGCTGGGTTTCTAGGCGAAATTATTTTGCGAACTAAAAATAATGAAGAGCGATATAAAGTTTCTAAAGAAATAAATCTCTAATTTAAATATTGAATTTTAAATTTTTATCAAAAATGCACATCGAAAAAAACATATTAGACAACGTAAACATTTGGCTTACGCCAACATTCGACGAAAAAACACAAACTGAAATCAAAGAAATGATGACTTCTTCTCCAAAAGAATTGGAAGAAAGTTTTTATAAAAATCTTGAATTTGGAACTGGCGGAATGCGTGGCGTTATGGGCGTTGGAACCAATAGGATCAACAAATATACGCTTGGAAAAAATACGCAGGGCATTTCAGATTATATGAAAACCGCTTTTCCTGGGGAAGAATTAAAAGTCGCGATTGCCTACGATTGCCGTCATAATAGCGATACTTTGGCAAAAGTTGTAGCTGACGTTTTTTCTGCAAATGGAATTAAAGTGTATTTATTTTCAGAATTGCGCCCTACTCCAGAATTATCTTTCGCCTTAAAATATTTGAATTGTCACGCCGGAATCGTGTTGACAGCTTCTCATAATCCGCCAGAATATAACGGATACAAAGTATATTGGCAAGACGGTGGACAATTGGTTCCGCCACAGGATGCAGAAATTATTCAAGTAATCGAAGCGTTGACTTACGACCAAATCAATTTCAAGGCAAATGAAAACTTGATTGAATATATTGATACAAAAATTGACGAAGCTTTTGTAAAATCTACGATTGAAAACGCAAGCTTTGATACTCCGGCGGACGCTAAAGATAATTTGAAAATCGTTTACACGTCTTTGCACGGAACTTCCATCAAATCAATTCCAGATGTTTTGTCAAAAGCGGGTTATTCGAATGTGAATATTGTTCCGGAACAAGCGATTCCGGACGGAAACTTTCCTACGGTAAAATCTCCAAATCCTGAAGAACCAGAAGCTTTGACGATGGCTTTGGCTTTGGCAGAAAAATTAAATGCCGATATCGTTGTGGGAACTGACCCAGATGCTGACCGTCTTGGTGTTGCCGTTCGTGATAATAACGGAAAAATGATTCTGCTAAACGGAAACCAAACCATGGTTTTGATGACTGCATTTTTATTGGAACAATGGAAAAAAGCTGGAAAAATAACAGGAACACAATTCATCGGAAGCACTATTGTTTCCACACCAATGATGGTAGAATTGGCTTCAGCTTACGGAATTGAATGCAAAGTTGGTTTGACAGGTTTCAAATGGATTGCCAAAATGATTAAGGATTTCCCGAACCAAAAATTTATTGGCGGTGGCGAAGAAAGTTTCGGATTTATGGTTGGCGATGCTGTTCGCGATAAAGACGCTGTTGGCGCTACCTTATTAATATGTGAAATCGCGGCGCAAGCAAAAGCAAACGGAAGCTCACTTTACAAAGAACTTCAAAACCTTTATGTTGACCACGGATTTTATAAAGAATACTTGATTTCATTGACCAAAAAAGGAATTGAAGGCGCCAGCGAAATCAAACAAATGATGATTGATTTGCGTGAAAAACCTTTGAAAGAAATCAACGGACAACGCGTGATTATGGTTGAAGATTATGATAATTCTACAGCTAGAAATCTTTTTACCGATGAAATCGAAGAATTAAAAATTCCAAAATCAAATGTTTTGATTTATTATTTGGAAGACGGAACGAAAATCTGCGCCAGACCAAGCGGAACTGAACCAAAAATCAAATTCTATTTCAGCGTAAACGAGCCTTTGGATTCGGTTGAAAATGCAAAAGAAGTAGAAAATAATTTGGATCAAAAAATTAAAAATATCATTGCTGAAATGCAATTGCAATAATTCGCCACAATATAAATGAGCAATTTTAAAAAAATAATTCCTTTTGTAAAACCGTATAAAAAATATGCTTATTTGAACATATTTTTCAATGTTCTTTTCGCATTATTCAGCACGCTGTCTTTTATTTCTTTAATCCCAATGATGCAGGTTTTGTTTGACCAAACAAAGAAAAAAACGGCTGAACCAACATATAAAGGTATCTTCGAAATCAGGTCATATCTGGAAGATTTTATGAGTTATAAAATCACAACAATTACCGAAGAACACGGCATTCAGACCACTTTGGCTTTTATGGTGGTTATCATTATTTCAATATTCTTGCTTAAAAACTTGTTTGATTATCTGGCTATGTTTTTCATCACATTTTTGCGAAATGGCGTTTTAAAAGATATGAGAAATGCGATGTATAAAAAAACAATCGAATTACCGCTTTCTTTTTTCTCTGAAAAACGAAAAGGCGACGTGATTTCCAGAATCTCTGGCGATGTAAACGAAGTTCAAAATTCATTTCTTTCGATTTTAGAATTGGTTGTAAAAGAACCTTTGACGATTGTTTTTACGATCGTAGCGATGTTTGCAATTAGCACAAAACTGACAATTTTTGTATTTATTTTTATTCCAATTTCTGGCTACATTATTTCTTTGATTGGAAAACAACTAAAGAAAAAATCAACACGAGCTCAAGAAGAACAGGGAATTTTTCTATCAACTATTGAAGAAACTATCGGCGGATTAAAAGTGGTAAAAGGCTATAATTCTGAAAAGCATTTTGGCAACGTTTTCCAAAGATCGACAGAACGTTTTTTTGAACTGTCAAATAGTATTGGAAACCGACAAAATTTGGCTTCGCCAGTAAGTGAATTTATGGGAATTACCGTAATTGCTATATTATTATGGTATGGCGGAAATATGGTTTTGGTCGATAAAACCCTTGAAGGCGCCGCTTTTATCGCTTATATGGGATTAGCTTACAACATCTTGACTCCCGCGAAAGCAATTTCAAAAGCGTCGTATAGCATCAAAAGAGGAAATGCCGCTGCAGAACGCGTTATGGAAATTTTGGAACAAGAAAACTATATCGAAGATAAGATTGATGCTTTTGAAAAACATTCTTTTGAGGATAGAATCACAATTGAAAACATCAACTTTAGCTATGAAAAAGAGAGAGTTTTAAAGAATTTTTCTTTGGAAGTAAAAAAAGGACAAACCGTTGCGCTTGTTGGACAATCCGGAAGCGGAAAAAGTACCATTGCCAATCTTTTGACTCGTTTTTATGACGTTCAAGAAGGAACGATTAAAGTAGATAACATTGGGATTAAGGATTTAAAATTAGAATCATTGCGCGGTTTGACAGGATTGGTGACGCAAGACAGTATTTTGTTCAACGACACTATCAAAAACAATATTCTCCTAGGAAAACAAGATGCGACCGACGAGGAAATTATCGATGCTTTAAAAATCGCAAACGCGTATGAATTTGTAAAAGATTTGCCATTGGGAATTAATACGAATGTTGGCGATAGCGGAAACAAACTTTCTGGCGGACAAAAACAACGATTAAGCATCGCAAGAGCTGTTCTGAAAAATCCACCGATTATGATTTTGGACGAAGCAACTTCTGCGTTGGACACTGAAAGTGAAAGATTGGTTCAAGTGGCTTTGGAAAATATGATGCAAAACAGAACGTCCATCGTTATCGCGCACCGACTTTCTACTATTCAAAAAGCAGACAAAATTGTCGTGATGCAAAAAGGTCAAATCGTGGAACAAGGAACGCATGACGAACTTTTGGCAAAAGACGGTGTTTACAGAAAATTAGTAATGATGCAATCTTTTGAATAACTAAAAATGTATAAAAACAATCCAAATATTAGCATTCCCAATTCTGATACAGTTGTCTGGAAATATTTGGATTTATCAAAGTTTCTAGACTTGTTGATGTCTCAGAAGCTTTTTATGTCTAGGTCGGATAAATTTGAAGACCAATATGAAGGCACTTTCAGCGAACCCACTTTTGAGGAAATCAAGAAAATTGCAGAAAACAATCCTGAGTTTTTAGACGTTTATAAAACGCAACGAAAAAATGTTGTCATCAGCAGTTGGCACATTAACGAATATGAATCGTTTGCCATGTGGCAGATTTTTACGCAAAACAGCGAAGGTTTGGCAATTCAATCCACGATTGGAAGAATTCAAGAATCCTTGCATTTCGAAAATCAATTTGAACAACATATCGGCGAAGTGAATTACATTGATTACAAGAAAGAATACATTCCGTTTGATGATGACTTTTTTCCGTTTTTGTTCAAGCGAAAAAGTTTTCAATATGAAAGAGAAGTTAGGATAATTTCCAATCTTTCTTCTCACAATTTGAACATTAATGAAGGCGTAAAAATTGAAGTGGATATTAATAAATTAATTGAAAAAATTTATATCCATCCAAAATCTGAGAATTGGTATAAAAATCTGGTGATTCAATTGGTAAAGCAATTGGGTTTTGATTTTAAGATTGGAAAATCAGATTTGGAAAGCGACATTTTGATATAAAAAAAATCCCTAAGCAAAACTTAGGGATTTTTTTTATTCTTTATTTCCGTTTTCAATCGGGTCGTATTTTTCAGTTTTCCAATCTGGAGATAATAAATCTACGTAGTAATAATGAACCAAATCATTTTTATCGAAAGCTCCATTTTTATTGATATCTTCGATGGTTCTGTAATACAATCTGTTTTGTGCTTCCACAATATTCCAGTCAATTAATTCTTGGAATTCAGCCGATAATTTCTCAAATTTATTTCCGCTGATTTCGCTAATGTAAAGACATTTGATATCGTTGGCATCTAGTTTCCCATCTTTATTGGTATCCATATCCACTAATGAATAGACCAAAATCTGCTTCTTCGTTTTATCAGAAATCGTATTTAAAAACGTTACCGTTTGCATTTGGATTTTCTTGTCTGTCAAAGGTTTTAAAGCCGTTGAATCAATGTGTTGAAATTTCAAGTTTTCAAAATATCCGGTCAATTCAAAACGGTTGTAATTTGAAATTGCATAACTTACAGAATTTGTCTTGCTAGAGCCGTAAGTTCTGGTATTCCCATCATAAATTCTCACATCGCCAATTGCGTGAATCAGGTATTTTGTGCCTTCCATGTGAATTGGCAAATCGGCAATTTTTATCTGAGAAGAATCTGCTTTGGCAGTTGGTTTTGCTTTTGCATCTTCATAAATCACCTTTGGCGTGGCTTTTTCCTTTTCGGTACAACTTGCTAAAAAAGCCGTAATCGCGATAATATATAGTGGAAATTTTTTCATTTTGTAAACTTAAATAGTCATTCAAATATAAAGATAAAACTTCAGAATTTCAATTTATAATTTTGCTGTAAGCTTCACATTGAAAACTCGCGTCGTCATATAATTCGGAATTCCGTATTGTACTTTTGTATAAACATCACGAACCCAAGTATTTGTTATCGCGTTTTGGTTATTGAACAAGTTGAAAATTTCTAATCCCAGCGACAAATCTTTAAATTTCTTTAACCAATGTCCTTCTGGCCTTGCTTTGTTATTTTCTGTAAAAACATACGAAAAACCTATGTCAGCACGACGGTAATCGCGCAATCTGCTTTGGTACAAATAAGGGTCAGCATACGACGGCGAACCACCCGGAAGCCCTGTATTGTACACCAAATTCAGGTATAATTTCAAATTTGGAATGTTCTGTACATAATCTTGGAACAAAATCCCAAATTTCAATCGCTGGTCTGTTGGTCTTGCGATATATCCTTTATCGTTAATATTTTCTTCAGTTTTCATGTATCCAAAGCTAAACCAAGATTCTGTTCCCGGCACAAATTCTCCGTTCAAACGCGCATCAAATCCGCTGGCAAACGCCTTGGCATCATTATTTGCTGAATATCGAATTCGCACGTTGTCCAGCGTATAAGTATTCACGTCAGACATCGATTTATAATAGGCTTCGGTTACCAATTTAAACGGTCGTTCCCACATTTGGAAACTGTAATCGTTGCTCAAAACATAATGAATCGACTGTTGCGCTTTCACGTCTGGATTAACCATTCCGTCATAACCGCGAAGCTCTCGGTAAAACGGCGGTTGATGATACATCCCGACAGAAAGACGAAAAACCATATCGCTTTCCCAATCTGGCTTGATGGCGAATTGACCTCTCGGACTAAAAGTAGTTTGGCTTTTTCCGTCTAAATTATCTCCGGAAACTTGCCAATTGTGTGCTCTTACGCCTAAATTATACCAAACATCGTGGCTCCCGATTTCGCTTTTTTTGCTCCATTGCACGTAACCCGAAAGGCGGTCGATTTTAGTAAAATTCAAAGCTCTCACATTTTGATACGGAACCAATGGCCCTAAATAAGGATTGTAAGGTTGGTCACGTGGAACATCAATAATCGGCGGATTCAATGAAAAACCAGCAGAATCAATCACTTCCCACTCCACCACTCTATCGCGAATATCTTCTCTGGTGTATTTAAAACCCCACTCAATTTTGTTCTCATTAATATTATGGAAACCTTTTACTTCAGCATTTACAATCAACGCGTCGAGATTATTTCTGGCGTGGCTCAATTGCGAACCCGCTTCTTGCGTAAAAACAATATCTCCAACGGTATCTGAACCGATATTGGTATCTAATTCTCCAAAACTATAATTCGATTGAATGTCAAAATGTTCCTGCTCCTTTGTGTGATACGCAGACGCAATCAACTTCAACGTGAAATTTTCATTCGCTTGATACGTTGTTTTTAACGCTCCAAAATAAGTATCATACCTGTCTTTTTCTTGTCCTTCATAAAAAACCAAAAGCGCTTTTGGGTCGTCGATTGTTCCAAAATTTGTCTGGCGCGTTAACGGCTCGTAGTTGTATTTATTTTGAGAAATATTTCCTAAGAATCCGATTTCCCACTTGTTATTTGGAGTGTAAGTTATATAAGTTTGAACATCGGCAAAAGTTGGCCTGAAGTTGGTTTCTGTTTCTTGACTGTTTACAAAAAGGCTGTTGTCTCGATATCTTAATCCAACAATTCCTGCCCATTTTTGATTTTTTGAAGCGGATTCAACCATCAAAGCGCCACCCAAAAGACTTGCTTCTAATGATGCTCCAAAGCTTCTTGGTCTTCGATATGTGATATCTAAAACCGACGATAATTTGTCGCCATATTTTGCTTGAAAACCTCCGGCAGAAAAATCCACATTTTGAATCATATCGGTGTTGGTGAAACTCAAACCTTCTTGCTGGCCAGAACGCACTAAAAACGGACGATACACTTCAATTTCATTGACATACACTAAATTTTCGTCGAAATTTCCACCGCGAACGTTGTAACCGCTACTCAATTCGCTGTTGGAATTTACACCAGGAAGTGTCTTTATTAAGTTCTCAACTCCTGCATTTGCACCCGGAATCAATTTTATATCTTGAGAAGCAATGTTGGTAATTCCCTCTACTCTTTTTCTATTGTCAACAATAATTACCGCACCAATTTCTTCAAACTTTTTGTTTAAAACCGGATTGAATTCTAAATCTTCGTTTGGTTTCAATTCAACTTCAACAGTTGTTCGTTTATTGGCAATATGCGAAAAAACAACGTTCACTTTTTTATTTGCGGGTACCGTTAAGATGTAAAATCCGGTTTCGTCAGAAGTTGCTTTTTCATTCCCTGAACGAACATCAACGTCTTCAACAGGCTGGTTATTTTCGTCTAAAATAACGCCTTTAACCCTTGCCGTTTGTGCTATCGCTGAAATTCCGAACATGAAAAAAAGAATTGCGAATAAACTATATTTTGTTTTCAAATGTGTACGCTTTATTGTTGTTTACTTCTAAAAAAATGCGATTCAAAGGTAGCAGAATTTCCTAAATTATCTGTCACGACGACCTTTAAATCATTTCGTCCGTCGTCTGCAATATCATCGGCAAAATCATAGGAAAGTTTCTTTGTTTTGTAATCGTATTCAAACAAAATCCACTTGCCGTTCAAATATCCGTTATATTCTGCAATTCCGGATAAATTATCAGAAATATAAATTTCTAGTTTTTTCTGACCGCTAATCCATTTACCTTCCACAAAATTGGCGTCGCTAATTCTTGGCGCGGTTGTGTCTTTTGCTAAAATAAAGGCGCCCAAATCTTTGGTATAAGTCGTGAAAATATTTCCTTTTCTATACGTTTTATTGTATCCAAGACGTTTTCCTTCGCGCGAAGCGATAAATGTTTTAGCCCTATCTTCCTCTGTCATCTTGGTATCTTCAAATGTGATTGTGATGTTATTGTGAACCGGAACCGACTCATTATGCAAAAACAAAACACTGTCTTTTACGTCAAAATCAATATATAAATCGTCATAAAATGTTCCGGCAGGAATAAAAACCGTCACGTTATCTTTTGCATAACTATGATCTTTTTTAGATTTTAAAAAATAATTAGACCGTTTTTCATCTCTAAAAGTAGTTACCGGAAGATTCGAATATTGAATAGGTATGTTAATTACGCTTTTATTTTTGTGAAAGTCAGAAACCTCAATTTGAAGATTTTGGTACAGATTCGGTTTTACTTCAATCACTCCGAAGGTTTTATTTGACGTGATGATACTCAGTGAATACGGCTCAGTCATAAAAAGTTGTTGCACGCGTTCGCCAGTTCTTTTATAGCGCGTAAAATCGATCAGGGCGTTGATATACCTGCTTTCGTCAAACGCGAATGTGTCAAACTTATATCCAAAGAAAGGCTTTCCGTTACAAATCGCTTGTACTTGAAAAACGCCATTTTTGTTATAAGTTTTATCAAAAAGGTCATAGGTATTTACGCCAAATCCAATGTTTCCGTTAGCCATAATTTTTTCGCTGACATAGCTCCCGTCTTTCTGTTGGGTTAAACTAACTTCCAGCGGGCGCTGTGTCTGATTAACGCTAGAACTATCACCCACGGGATAAACGACCAAACTATTTATAACAGGCGGTCTTGTATCAGAAATCATCTTATCAAAGCCAAAAAGCATGGGGTTAATCGTTTTTTCGGTCCTAGAATCTCGCACTTCAAAATGCAAATGAGGTCCGCCAGAACCACCAGAATTTCCGGAAAGCGCGATGATATCGCCTTTCTTAACAATTAATTCATTTTCACCCGGCATCATTTCTACTTCAAAAGCTTTTTGGCCGTATTGATTTTTTTTAATGTAGGCTTCAATTACTGGCGAAGCCTGTGAAAGATGGCCGTAAACGGTTGTAAATCCATTGGGATGCGTGACATATATTGCTTTTCCATAACCCCATGTAGAAATTTTAATTCGAGAAATATAGCCATCTGCCGAAGCATATACATTTAATCCTTCTTTTTGCTGGGTTTTAAAATCAAGCCCAGAGTGGAAATGATTTCCTCTGAGTTCACCAAAAGTTCCTGACAAAAAAAGTGGAATGTCAAGCGGTGAACGAAAATAATCTTTTGGGTAATCTGTCTGTCCGAAAACGGAGATTGAAAAAAGTAAAAATAACAGGCTGTTTCGCATCATAAAGGTTTTTGGCTAATATAAAAAAAATAGGGAAAATTTGTAACACAAATTTGAAAACTTATAACTAGCTATTTTACAAATTATTACGACAAATATGCGAAATACTAGTAAAATTTAAGGAAAAATATTGCAATACTAAATTGAGAATTGTAGCTTTGTAAATTATGTAATGAATTTTGATTCAGATGAGTGAAATTGCGCAAATCATTGATACTCTTGAAAGCAGGCTCGAAAAATTGTTAGCCAAAATCGATGGTTTGGAGAAAGCCTCGAGAGCAATGCAACAGGAATTAAATCAATGCGCAATGGTCATGCAACAGCAGTCAGCAGAAATTGAGACGCTAAAAGCACAACACGATTCGCTTAAAATTGCAAATTCATTATTGGGCAGTGAAGAAAATAAAAGAGATACAAAGCTTAAGATAAATTCATTAATCCGTGAAATCGATTACTGTATAGCACAGCTTTCAGATTAGCAACTATGGACGACAAGCTACGAATTAAGATATCAATAGCCGACCGAGTTTATCCTTTGACAGTCGATATGTCTCAGGAAGAAGGACTACGAAGCGCCTCGAAAAAAATTGATGTCATGATTAAGCAGTTTGAAGAAAATTATGCGGTTCGCGACAAACAAGATGTTTTAGCCATGTGCGCGTTGCAATTCGCATCGCAGTTAGAGCAAAAACAGATTGATTCTTCGACAGATAATGTGGAAGCAAACGAAAGATTGAAAAAAATTAATGACTTGATTGCAAGCTATCTCGACAAATAAAAAATCGTTCTTTTAACATAGACTAAAATACTGCCTACATTAGTTACTATTTGATAAACTCAACACTAACAAATTAAAATGAGCAAATCATCGCTACTATAGCAAGCCTTTTCAGTAAGGAAGCTTGAACAGCGAGTTAGCTCAAAACTTGTCATATCGAGTTTATACAATCTTCTAATGTAGGCTTTTTTTATACACAAACTTTAACAAACATGGACAGTACATTAATTATAATTATTTCAGGAATCGTAGGCCTTTTAGCAGGTTTTGCCATTGCAAAAATGCTTGAAAAGAGCAATGTTTCTAACTTAATTAAAAATGCGAAGAAAGAAGCAATGTCAATCTTAAAAGATGCAAAGGCAGAAGCGGAAACTACAAAACAGACAAAAATACTTCAGGCAAAAGAGAAATTTATTGAATTGAAAGCAGAACACGAACAAGTGATTCTTTCAAGAGATAAAGCGATCATAGAAAAAGAAAAAAAGACAGCTGAATCAGAAAAAAGAGCTAGAGATAAAGAATCTCAAGTTTCAAACGAATTGGCTAAAGCCAAAAAAACGACAGACGAATTTGAAACTAAAATCAGCGATTACAATGCAAGAATCGAGGTTTTAGATAAAAAACAAGCTGAAATTGATAGACTTCATAAAAGTCAAGTGGAGCAATTGGAAGTAATTTCTGGATTGTCTGCTGAAGAAGCGAAGGAGCAATTGGTTGAAAGCTTAAAAGCAGAAGCGAAAAGCGGTGCGATGTCTTACATTCAAGACACGTTAGAAGAAGCGAAACTTACAGCACAACAAGAAGCTAAAAAAATTATCATAAACACAATTCAAAGAGTTGGAACGGAAGAAGCGGTAGAAAACTGCGTTTCTGTTTTCAATATTGAATCTGATGATGTAAAAGGTAGAATTATTGGTCGTGAAGGTAGAAATATCCGTGCATTAGAAGCGGCAACTGGTGTTGAAATCATCGTTGACGATACTCCCGAAGCGATTATCCTTTCTTGTTTTGACCCGGTTCGTAGAGAAATTGCGCGTTTGGCTTTGCACAAATTGGTTACTGACGGACGTATTCACCCGGCACGAATTGAGGAAGTTGTGGCAAAAACAGCTAAACAAATCGACGACGAAATCATTGAAGTTGGAAAAAGAACCGTAATCGATTTAGGAATTCACGGTTTACACCCAGAATTAATTAAGGTTGTGGGAAGAATGAAATACCGTTCATCTTATGGTCAAAATTTATTGCAACACTCGCGTGAGGTTTCTAAGCTTTGCGGAATTATGGCTGCAGAACTAGGCTTGAATGTAAAATTGGCAAAAAGAGCTGGTTTGCTTCACGATATTGGTAAAGTTCCAGATACAGAAAGTGATTTGCCACACGCATTATTAGGTATGCAATGGGCTGAAAAATATGGTGAGAAAGAAGAAGTTTGTAACGCTATTGGAGCTCACCACGACGAGATTGAAATGAAATCATTACTTTCTCCAATTGTTCAGGTTTGTGATGCAATTTCTGGAGCGCGACCTGGTGCAAGAAGACAAGTTTTAGACTCTTACATCCAGAGATTGAAAGATCTTGAAGACATTGCTTACGGATTCCAAGGTGTGAAAAGTGCTTATGCAATTCAAGCTGGTAGAGAACTTCGTGTGATTGTGGAAAGTGAAAAAGTTTCTGACGATAACGCTTCAAGTTTATCTTTTGATATATCTCAAAAAATCCAAACAGAAATGACGTATCCCGGTCAAGTAAAAATTACAGTAATTAGAGAAACGAGAGCGGTAAATATCGCTAAATAATCTCCAATTGATTCCATAAAAAAAGCTCCTCATTAATTTGAGGAGCTTTTTTATTTTATAGAAATTCTATTCAATTTTAGTTCAAAAATATCTTGCAAATATCTTCCAAACATACTGGTTTCAAGAAATAATCTTTCACTTCATTCGGAAACTCTTTTGCTCTGTCCAAGTCAAACGGACTGTTTGAAGAACTGATCATATAAATAACCGTTTCCTTATTCAGCGTTCCTTTTATCTTTTTATATTCTTCGAGAAATTGCCAACCGTCCATAATCGGCATGTTGATATCTAGAAGAATGAGATCTGGAAGACCGCTTTCATTATTGGAATTTTCCTTTAGTCCATTAATGGCTTCCTGCCCATTTTCAAAAAAACGAGAATTCACTTCGATGTTATTCTTCTTCAATAAATTTTTAAGTATGAAATGATAAATTTTATCATCGTCAACTACATAAACATCGTTAAACTTTTTCATTAAAATATATTTTAAATGCTGTACCTACCCCAACTTCGCTTTCCACTTCAATTTTTCCGCCCATGGCTTCAATTTGGTTTTTTGTGATAAAAAGACCAATACCTGTCGCGTCAGGATGATGGTGAAATGTCTGATACATTCCAAAAAGCGATTCTTTATTTTTGTTTAAATCAATTCCAACTCCGTTGTCAGAAATGGTCAAAATATTTTTTCCGTTAGTTGATTCAAACGAAAACTTAATCTCCAATTTACGACTAGGATCTGAATACTTAATTGCATTTGTGGTCAGATTTAACAAAATGCTTTCCAAATATGCAGGATTGTAATTTATAAAAACATCCTTTGGAATTTCATTGATAATCTTTACACCGTTACTATTAATTTTTTCGCTCAAAACATTCAGAGTTCGCTGAAAAAATTCGTTTAAATTTAGACTTTCTACAGAAATTTTAATCTCCGTGTGAATACTTACTAAGTCGTTCAAATGATTGATAGTTTGCGTGAGATCATTTGAGATTGTTCTCAAATGCACAAGTGCTTCTTCACGTTCTTCAATATCTTCAATATCATCAACCAAATCTAATAACATTGACAAATTACCTGCATGTGAACGAAGATTGTGTGAAACAATATGCGCGAAATTCAACAATCTGCTGTTCTGTTCGCCAACAATATCCAATGTTCGTTGCAGTTCTACTTCCTTCTCTTTTTGTGAAGAAATGTCGGTATGCGTGCCAATCAGTTTTAAAGGATTTCCTTTTTTATCGGTTTCAATTACTTTCCCCCGGTCTAAAATCCACTTATATATGTCGTTTTTTCCTTTAACTCTATGTGCATTTTCATAAAAAGAGGTTTCTCCTTTTAAATGAAGTTCGATATCATTTAGATATTTGGCAACATCATCTGGATGAACTTTTGAAATGCATTTTTCGAAAGAATCTACGGTATCGTCAAAATCTAAGTCCAGAATTTTCAAAGATTGCGGCGAATAGAAAACAGAATTATCGTTTAAATTCCATTCCCAAACTCCTCCTAAAGAAGCCTCAAGTGCTGACTCGAAACGTCTTTCAGATAAAATCATTTTTAATTCCTGCTGTTTATTTTCTGTCACATCTGTAATTCGGCCATAAAAAACCACGCTTCCGTCTTCGTGAGCTTCTGGTTTTGCAGAACCTCGGAGCCAGCGCATTCCGTTATTTGGAAGATGTACTCTATATTCGTGGTTCCAACGTTCAAGATTTTCTTTAGATTTTAAAACTGATTTTAAGAAACCAGCCACATCTTCTTTCAAAATCCTGTCAGTGATGACAATCCCAATGTTTTTTTCTAATTGCTCACGACTAAAGCCATAAATTTCCATAGCAGAATGACTCACAAAAGGCATTGTGTATGAATTGTCTTTCTCAATTTTAAACTGAAAAATCAAATCTGGAATTTCTTTCAGCAGTTTTTCATAAAATTGATTAAGAGCTTCAGATTCATAAGAATTTGAGCTATTATCAAAAAGCATTAAAGGTTTATTTTTGGTTTGGTAGCACAAAAGTATTGAGGTAATCTTACGTGGCAATACTATTTTTTACAAAAAAAACTTAAAATCGTTGAATGGCTACTTTCTTGGGTGAAATGCGTTGATGACTTGCGTTAAGTGCCTTCTGTCGAGGTGGACATAGATTTCTGTAGTGGTAATCGATTCATGACCAAGCATCAATTGTATCGAACGAAGGTCTGCGCCATTTTCTAACAAATGGGTGGCAAATGAATGTCTAAAAGTATGCGGACTGATATTCTTATTGAGATTAATTTTTACCGCCAAGTCTTTTATAATCGTAAAAATCATTGCACGCGTCAGTTGCTTGCCGCGTCTGTTTAAGAACAAAGTGTCCTCGTGGCCTTTTTGAATCAAAAGCTTCGATCGATCTGTAGATTTATAAATGTTTATGTACTTTTGGGTCAAATTGCCAATAGGAACAAATCGTTGTTTGTCACCTTTTCCACTGACTTTAATAAAACCTTCTTCAAAAAACAAGTCGGAAATTTTAAGCGAAATTAATTCTGAAACCCGAAGTCCGCAACCATAAAGTGTCTCTAAAATAGCACGATTTCTCTCGCCTTCGTTTGAGGAAAGATCAACGGCATCGATCAAATTGTCAATCTCATCGGTTGATAACGTATCCGGAAGTTTCCTCCCTATTTTTGGAATTTCAATTAATTCCATCGGATTATCAGTTCGATAATCTTCAAAAATTAAATACAAGAAAAAGCTTCGCAATCCAGAAATTACGCGCGCCTGTGAACTTGGATTTACCGATTTTGAAGTTTCATAAATAAACTGCTGCACGATTTCCTCGGTAATATTTATTGGATTATACGAAAGATTATTCTTCGCCAAATATTCAATTAATTTTTCGATATCAAAGGTATAATTGGCAATCGTGTTTTTTGACAGACCGCGCTCGATCGTCATATACGACTGAAAACTTTTTATGTATGTGGACCAATTTGACATCTATCAAAGTTATGTTAAAAATTCCGGCAAGCCCTTTTAAATGAGGTAACTTAATATTATCAAACAAAAATAACTAATTATGAAGTTTTTCAAAACTATTTGTTTCACACTTGCGCTTTCTTCGGCAACATTATATTCTCAG
>Ga0265780_10001018_pt1 | contig 41220 bp, 32 predicted proteins | sample P1T30metagenome_FD_192432 | JGI IMG/M metagenome (GOLD analysis project Ga0265780, IMG submission 192432) | Plant litter microbial communities from East Loma Ridge, Irvine, California - P1 T30 | ecosystem: Environmental > Terrestrial > Plant litter > Unclassified | place: USA: California...
AACAAAAAATGCCACCCTTTTGGGTAGCATTCAATCTGGCGGAGAGTTAGGGATTCGAACCCCAGGAACCTTTAACAGTTCAACAGTTTTCAAGACTGCCGCAATCGACCACTCTGCCAACTCTCCGGGGGCAAAAGTATAAACTCTTGTGTAATCTGCAAAATACCGCTTCAGTATTCTTATCCGGCAGAATTATGATGTTGAAATACAGGTTTATATTTTTTGTTCTTGTTGACTCAAACGAATAACTAAGCTTGAAAATTCGATTTCAATCAGGGAACGCCCCCGGCTGTTTTGAACGGGAAAGAGCTCTATTGTTATCTTTAGATATTTAGAATACAATCCGTTCGATTGTCTGGTAACTAGAGACAGCTGGGGGCTGACAGATTGCAATTATTCTTGAAAAGCCGCCTGCCGTCTTAGCAACTTTTGGTGCTGCAACGATTATGGCCGCACCCGTTGGGGATTTTTGTTTAAGTTCGCTACATATTCGACTCCCCATTTTTAAAAAAAAAAGCGTTTTGTGTCCGGTATAGTTTTCGTCATTGCCGGGATTGAATGAGAATACATCCGCACCGATTTCGGCAAATATTTCTTTGATTAAATTGCGGCTGCAGCATTTGAAAATCCTTGTTAATGTTTGTCAGCTTGGCATCACTATTTTTCGATGCCTTTGTTTCAACATCAATGTACAACAGGAGTTATTAAACCTAGTGGGCAATCGATTTTTGCCCCGTATAAAATGGCTGGGTGTGTCGGTATGTGTACCTAACTAAACGTGGTAGCTTAAGGAAGATATGGTCCACCCGGAACTCCCCAGCCCCATTTTGGCATGGGCTCATATACGCTTATGCTAACAACATCCAGTTTTGAATTATTGACAGCTAACCGTGTTCCCCATTCGATATAAGCCATAAAAGCGGACCTGAATTCCGGATCATCAGGAAGATTCAGTTCATCCGCGGTTTCAATAAGCAAGAGTATCCATTGCCTGCGATGCTGCTCTGTCAGATGCTTCCCAATGTGTTTTTGGATCATTTTGAAATGACTTCCCTCATGGGTACTGTAGAATTCCGGTCCGCCAAGGACTTCTGCCAGGAAATGGGCGACATGCAATTGATGGTCAGCAGACATATGTTTGAAGACGGACTCCAATAATGGATCGGAAAGTACCTTTTCATAAAATCGTACCATCAGTTCTTCAAAAACGGGCATCCCACCGGCCCACTCGTATAAAGTTGGGGTATCATTCATCATCTTTATTTTTCCAATTCACCAGCGGTAACTGATAGGTTTTCATTCATTATTTCTGGACAGGCATTTTTTTCATTTTTCATAAATTAGTTTATTGATATACATAACTTATGTGAAGATCTGCAGTTGCGAATGCAGATAGTACATGGCGCAATTTCCAGTGTTTTTATACAAAAAGCAATACCTTACTAAAAAGTAGGGTTATTGGGCTTTTATTTTATTTTTGTTTATGATCAAGCTAAACAATAAAACTTTTACCTGCCCAATTGATGTAACCTTAAGTTTTATTGGAGGTAAATGGAAAGTGCTTATCCTTTCACACCTTTACTATAATCAGAGTCGTGGATTTGCTGACCTGAAAAAAAATTTACCGGGCGTTTCTGAAAAAATGCTCAACCAACAATTAAAAGAATTGGAGCGGGATCGTCTCATCGAAAAAAACATTATTCAATTAAAGCCTTATCGTGTTCAATACAATCTCTCATCAACAGGAAGATCATTGTCGCCGTTATTTGACTTAATGAGCGAATATGGAATGAAGTATCTTAAAGACAATGGCATTAATTACATAAAAGATCAGCACTTATATAAGTAACTCATAAACCAGAACGTAATTTCACTGGTCTGCTTCAGCAATGACTCGAGTGTACGTGTCGGAAAATAATTCGGGGCATCTAAGCAGGTGCTGAAAGATTCGGTTAAATATAATATGAAAACCGGCTTCACTTTCATAAACCTGGCTTTTAGTTCCAGCCGTCCTTTGAGATCTCTTTCTGATTATGAGTATCACAAGGAGATCATGTTATTACTGAGCCTGTTTGGCATGCCATCTCTTTTCATGCACTGACACTCATGATCTCTCTGCCTTATTGGCGGATTTTAATGTTTTTTTTGAACACGTTGCCACAATGCACCGTTCTTAAAATTGAGGAGATTTGAATACAAACACAAAAATGAATAAAACTTTTATGGATGAAATTTGTAGTTTCATAGAATGCTTAAATCAATATATCTAACCTAAAAATTAAATCATGAGAATCGGAATTGCTTATCACTCACAAATGACAAATTTTTTGATCAGTGGATCAGTGGCACCTTTAAACGGGGGAGTTGCCCCATCGGAGCAATCATATTCTTCCACAACAGGATTTACCCCTAAATTACAATGCTTTGTTACTTCATTTATTAACAATGGGATTGGAGGTGATGCCTTTCAATTAGTTTATCTTGAAGCGAACTTAGGAAGCTATGGCGGCAGCTTTGTTCCAGTCGATTTTTTGGCGTCTTTTCCAAAGACCACAACGATTTCGAATGCAATTAATTATAATGACAATCTTAATAATTATAATCAAATTGTTGCCAATGTTCCGGCTTCTGAGCTATCGAATACCACAACGAGTTCTTGATAATATTGATGTAATTGTAAGTTTGTAGTCTTTAAAATTGGTAGAATGTAAGCCGCAGGAGAGGTTACTATCCAAAAGCTGAAGCGCCGCTCAATAGCATTCGAACCGGGGCCTCCGCTTCTGTTAGGATGCCAGCAGGCCTAAAACAAGAAATCCCCTAACTTTCTCTTTAAATTCTTTGATCACAACAGAACTATCCTCGGACACTTTGATATATGATTTGGTTCTATTGAATCAAATTAAATAGAATTCTAAAGTTCTTTGTGCCTGCGAATTAAAAAGAATGTTTAGCAATTAGCTCTTAAACCAACTAATCGTAAACCATTGGAAACGAAGAAGTCTGGTGTTGATATTTATCAATTAGGTTCAGAATAAATAAATGTTAAATATTATTTCCACTATGTTTCAATTTCATAAATAGTATAAAAAATAATAATCATGGAGACCAGAAACCATTAAAAACGGGGCGTAATCCGAAAAGCCAGATGAGTAGGAATAAAAAAAAATACACTATACATTATGGCCCAATTTCAATTAGGAATGTCCTTAACTTTTTTAAAAAGAGACCTGGCTTTAGTTGTCCAAAGCACTGAACAAGAAGCTGCTGACGGGAAAAAGATTACGACCAAGGAATATCTACTCGTTCCAACAAAAGTTTCATCAGAAGATTATGTCACCTATAATGATTTAAAAAAAGACTTCAATAAAATATTTGGTCAAGATTCTAATGAGGCTACAGGCAAAATTACGGATCAGTTACAACAGAATAGTTCGGATCAAACCTTTGACATCAATAAAATTCATTTCTATTTAAAAACTGCTTATTTGTATAAAAAAGCACACTATACAAAAACAGAAACTGATCCGGCAAAATCGACTGTCGTAGAGTGTGATGAGAGTGGAAAAATTTTAACAAATGATAAAGCAAAATGGGAATATGCACTCTCTATAAGTATTGATAGCAAGGCATTCTTTTCAGAATTTGAGATAATGTCTATTAATTCAGTAAATTTTTCCATCTGGAATACAGACCGCACTGTCGTGAAGAAGATGATGACATTGGGATCAACGGATGAGATCTTCAAACAGTTAGAAGAAGTCAGCAAATAAATATGCCCAGTATACTTCCTCTCCAGATAAATGCGTTGTACCTTGAGTCGCCGGAGCAGGTAGTTGGTCAGGATATCCGTTTTGAAAATGTTCCCTGGATGAATACAGAGCATGATGTCTTTGAGAATCCTAACTTACCTTTAGAAACGAACGCTATAATCCCAAGACCATTTTCCTGGGATAATGCCATTTATCTGGATGGGGGAGTCCATCTTCATTTTATTCTGCCTTCCTACTTTAAAAAATTTGATGATAAAGGAAACCTGCCCAGGGCCCCTAACCGCTGGTACATAAAAAGAGAAAAAGATGGGGAAGAATGGATTGTTGAAAGTGACTATATCTGGAATGTTAATGATCCAGAACTGGATAAGAACACCACTTGTACGTACGCAGAAGAAACAAGAGACGATTTTTACTTTAAATATGTTGGTAGAAAATACAAGCTGGAAGAGTGGATTGATAAATCTGATGCTGAAGGTAATTATTTAAATAATCTCAGTGCTTTAGGCTGGGGAAGTTTTTCGTTTGATATACATTATCCGAATTGTAGAAGCGTATTTGGCTTTTACGACAAGGAGGGTACAGCAAACGATGCTTATAGTGTCATAGGTTGGGTAGAAGCTTACGGGCAAATTATTTCTAATGAATATATCGTTGCAGGTAAATTTCAGTTAACAACAGATACTTCAGATGAAAATGAGGAATCATTTGATATTGCCATCGCCAATACTTTGCCTGAAACACTTTCTGCGCTGATTATCAATACGAATAATCCGAATTTGTCAAGGCAAGATCTGCAAAAGCAGGAAGAACAAATTGCTTCAATAATCAATTTTGATGAATTAAGAGATTTGAACTTAGATTGGATTTCCAGATTGAGGAGTAAGCAACATGAAAAACAGTTTAATAAAACATCCGGCACTACCAAATATATCCTCAATATTGTAAATGGTGAACCTGAAGATTCGATTCAGGAATATGATTTTGATATTAATCTTTTAGATTTTGAGTTCAGTAAAACTATTGTCACTCTGTATGGAAACATACGGGAAAAATTAAACGCTCTGGATCAATCTGCATTATCAGATGAAATCATTCCCACTATTTGGGGGGAAATAAGTTTTCCGGAACTTACCAATATTTCTTTTAATGAATCTCTTGAAGATGAGCTGGAGGCTATTAATAGCATACTGAATAATTATGAATTGGAAACTTTCAGGCTCCATGCCAAAATTGAAAGTCTATATCTGCATTGGTCTACTTATTTAAGTGCTTTATTTTTAAATGAAGCTAAGAACATCAATAAGCTTAAAGAAGATTTAAAACTATTAATTTCTCAGATTAACATATTAAAAGAAAAGCTGGACAATACCGAAAATAGCATAACCAATTTACAAGATTTATTTTCTGAAAAAATATCCGGTTACTATATTAAATACTGTGATTATGCAATCATTACTTTTTTGATGAAAGCACAACAGTCGGGTGACCCTGTTGATCAAAAAGAATTTCGGATTCTGCTCCATAAGAGATATGAAACTAAAATAGTCTTGTCGAAAAAAAGCAGAACAGACTACTATAATCCATTACCTCCCAGTATCATTATTTCCTCTCCCAAAAAGAACAATATATTTAATCTTTTTACCAATCCATCAGCTCCGCAAGAAGTAAAATCCACTATTTTGTTCGATGCTAAGCGGAAAGACAGTTATCAGAATATATTGGATCGGATTAATGATTTTCAAGAAACTACTGTTAATCAATGGTATACGTATAAAGTAGAATGGGAAAGTTTATTTTTACCTAAAAAGGAAGGTCACTATCTGGCGGGAGATAAAATATTTAATGAAAATTTTTTGCGGGATACTTATATTTTAGATGAGCTTAATGCAGACTTAGTAAAAGAATATAAATTAAATGACGTTGCTTATATGTCTAATCCCAATATTTACTATGGGCATTCTTTTGTAAGCAATACCGTTCAGGACTATGTAAAGGAAAAATTAGAAAAAAATATTGCCCAGATTGATGAAGCTGATAACGCTGTGTTGATTGAACAACTGAGGTTTTTTTTGCAAACATTAGAGGGCACTTCTTTATTCGAATTAACGCTTTCTGATTTCAATAATTTAATGCTGCAAAGAAGTAATGGTTTATCGGTTTTACCGCTAATTCCTAACGGATTCAGAGATCATAAAGAAATAGCAAAAAGTATAGAAAGTTTATGTAAAGAATACTTTAACAACTTAAATCTTTTAACACCTAACAGATTATCAATTTTTAATCCATTTAGAAATGGAGCCTTTAAAATGAGTAGATTCAGGGTTATAGATTCTTTTGGAAGGGTCAAAATAATCGAACCTGGCAAAATGATAACAACTCATGTGCAAAGAATCGAAAATAAAGATAACTGGGTGCGGCTGCCACCCAGATATCTGCAGCCTGCAGCCTTAAGTACAAGATTCGGCAGAACAATTACTAACAAAAAGAAATCTCTTGTACTCGGCTGGATGGTTCCTGTTTATCTGAATCAACGTATCGAATTTTTCGATGCTCATGGAAAACATTTAGGAGCTATAGATATAGAGGGTGAGTGGGAATCTTCCCCTTTTGATATAGGCATAGCTCAGGAAAATGCCGGATATAAATCTGTTGTAAAAAATCCTCATCTTAAGAGAATTATCCATTGGCTGATAGAACGAATTTGTAAATCCAATAAAAAAGACCAGTTTATTGAAGAATTACAAAGGGCCATGGAGCACACATCACCAGAAGATTATGCTAATCCGTCTTTGTTGGAAACAATTTCTTCCGTACCCATAGCCATTACCTTAGTCAATATCAATGTATTTACCAAAGGCGAGGCACTTTATGATATTAATTATTCGGAGAACATCAGTATCAATACGTATGACAACCAGAGAAAATATGATAAAGTTAAAATTCCGATGTCTATTGGTGATTTAAATCAATACAATGATGGTGTATTGGCATATTGGCACTACAATCTAAGGGAAGAAGGTAACGAATCTGATCAAAAATTAGGTTTAAAATACCTGGAAAGTAAAGTTTATTTCAATAATGATATAAATAAGAAGATAGACAATCATACTTATTCTCTGAAAGATTTTTTAAAAGAAAACCCTATTGATGGCAGGAATAAATGGAACGAAATTGAAAGTAAGCCTTTGAGCAACTCTTCTATTAGTTATAAACCTCAGGATAAAGAAAGTTACCTGGCGTTAAATCAAATCCTAAGTGCCTGCCAAAGATATGTTCTGATGCATCCAAAAGGTAACTTACATGTCAAAACCGGAATTTTGCCTGAGAAATCCATAAAACTACCCTATAATAGAATCAAAAATGCTTTAAAAAGAATTGAGCTTACATTATTAACAACACCCATTTTAACGCCTAAAGAAAATCTTCAACTCACCCTGGCTAACGATAACCGTTACGAATGGTCATGGATCGAGCTGGAAAAGAAAAACAAAAAAGAGCCTTTATCTACTAAAAACCCACCGGTCAAAAAGCGTATTACTCAAAATTTAGCGATCGATTTTAGTAAAAAAAATATGGAGGCAGAAACTTATGTACAGTCTTTATTGTCGGAATTAAAAAATAACGGTCTTCTGGTAAATGAGTTGACCGCATTTTTTCCGGATGAAAAGACCTATTTTATCAATAAGGATGAATTTGAGAAAAAGAACGAAACCGACCGGGATTCAATAAGATCTGGATTTATTGATAGTAAGGCTACCATTCAAGTATTTAAAGATGAGAATATTAAGTCTAAAAAAGTGGCATTTGATTTTAATAATTTCAAAAATAAAAAATATATAGCCCTCAAAGAATTTCTTATCAGAGAAGGATATGTCATTCAATTTAAAACAAACGTGTTGAATGACAATGTTTATTTTATCGACTTTGGCAGACTAAAGGCATTGCAGACAGGAAGACGATCTACTTTAAATAATTTCGAGAAAGATCTAATGGATTTATTATCGTTAAAGACTTCTAATAAAGTAATAAATCTAAAAGAAATGCTTACGAAACTATATGTCTTCAATCTTGAAAATGCTTCTCTGATGATCAATGATAAATTTAAGCAGTATCTGATAAGTAAAAAGATAGTTCAGCAAGATCCTTTTTATCCTGATGACCAGATCTATTTTGTAAATATTGGTGAACTGGAGAAGGTTAAATTAAAAGAGCATCTGGACGAATATGAGAGAATGTTATTAAAACTGATAGCTGAAAAATCCAATATCGTTCTTCAAATCACTGATTTTAATACTAATTCTGGTATGATTCCCAATCTGGTTTTAAAAGAAGGGTGGCTATCCATAAAATCGACTAAGTTTTAAGCATCATGGCAAAATTATTATATTATTTCCCCTTAGATAATTTGGTGAATAACGAGATTAATAATAACTATAGAAGTCAGGTTCAATTGAATATAGAAAATAATAACCTGGAGGTTGATTTTGATGAATATAAAGGTTCTTACCTCAATTTTAAAGATCAAAGTAAATTAGAGCTGACATTCAAAAAAATGGTTAGTAAAGGGGGAAATTTAATTAATTTTTTTTTTAATTATGATAAACATAATAATAATGCTTCAATTAACCTGATCACGATCGGGGAGAAAATATTGAGTGTCATCAAGTCGAATAACAAAAATGCTGTTTCTTTTGAAAACAGTACTAAAGAAAATGACGTAGACTTTAAAATCAGGCAAAATCATTGGTTCAACGCCTCTGTATACTTTGATGATGCTGACGGTCTGGATCTCTATCTGACGGATGAAACTTTTTTACTGCATAGAAAAGCCATGATCTCAACGCATAATTCCACTGAGGATCAAAATATTATAATCGGTGGCAATAAAGAAGGTGATCAACTCCGGATTGCTGATCTGTCTATTTATGGTGATGTTGCCAGAGACGATGTAGAAAACATAATTAATAAATCCATAGAACAGCATCTTACCCTGTTGTCAAAATCTACTTTAACCGATACGGTAACCTTTAAGCTTACCAACAGCACTGGATATGATAAATTAGTTGTTGAAAATGAGCAGCAACCTTTATCCTTCGAATTCTTGTACAGCGATATGACGCTTGAAAAATATGATTCTTGTGTCGCAAAACTTAAGGTAAAAAAAGGATTTTTTAAATATCAACTTTCAGGAAATGATAATACAGACCAATCTGCCGAGTTGTATATTCCTTTGGATTTTAAAAATGTCCAAGTGGGCACCACGGGTTTAACGGCTGTATTAGAGGGCGTATCCATTATTAATCAGTTAGAGCAGGAAAGGGTTCTGGTTCAGCTGGAGATGTACAATCTGACCCTGACGAAAGATGACTTCTCTAAGTCGTATACCAAGTCTCAGCCTCTCATTATTGATAAAGTATTTGAAGTAGTAGATTTACGGGGCGGAAATGAATGTCCGTTTGATGTATTTATCCTGGGGAATGATACCTTATACAATGGGACAGGAAATGATGCTCAAACGATCCAGCTTTTAATAAACAATAAAACAAATGAAGATTTAAAACTTGCAGATGCCAGTGGTTTCAGAACGGGTGGTAATTTTCTTATGATATTGGAAAATGATGTACAGCAAACTGCAAATGTTAAATTGAAAGAATTTCACTCTTTTCAAGATATTCCCAGCAGACCCAAATCAACGGACAATGACTTTTTGTGTTTTCAGAAAGAATACTTATTAGGAAAAGGAGCGTCTTTAATCTTCGAGATTTCAGGATTAAAAGCCAGGCAGTCAGGTCGTGAGAACCCATCCGGTGTCTATCCTTTTTATTTGGAATACAAGAACATTCCTGGTTATAGAAACGGAAAAGTCAGATTCTATATAAAAACAGGAAAAATTTTCTATTCACTTTAAGTATTAAAAATATGTCAGAAACGCTAAATATAAATGAATTTGAAGCGAATCAGGGAAAAGTTGACAAGCTAACTTCCGAAAGGGCTACCATCAATACATTAACAGCAGATCTTATCAAGCTTAAAAATCAGATGGAAATATTAAGTGAGGAACTTAAAATTTTTAAAGGCGCTAAGGAATTAGTAAAGATTAGTGCTGATAGAACGGATGTCAATAACGCTTTATATACCAATAATGAATTGGTTTCTTTACCAATAGGCACTGTTATAGCTTTTGCCGGAAAAAATATCCCTGAGGGGTGGTTGTTATGCGACGGCCTTGCTATTTCAGAAAAATATGCTGAAGCGCGTAATGTTATCGGAAGTAATACCCCTAATTTAATTAAAAAATATATAATGGGTAGTGAAAAAAATGATTTTACAGCATTTGGAACCGATAAGATTACCATAAAAAATGAAAATATTCAGGAAGATAAGTTACAGGTATACTATAACTTATATAAATGGAAAGCTGGTAGAGGAGGGTCTGATGAAAGCATTACGTATTTAACTTCGTCAGTTTCCGGTAGTACAAACCCTTCTTATTATGAGGATTTTCAAGGTTTGATACGGGAATCATATACAAGAATAGGTTGGCCGAAACCAACTCCAGTTGAAATTCTCCCTCCAAGTATTAAAATGGTTTACATCATCAAGGTGAAATAATGATTAAGATTTTCCTTAATCATTACAAGATTATCGCCCAAATTTATAATGACTGATTAGGGTTTTTATCTCCTCTTAAATTTTAATGAGTATTAAAAAATCAACTGATGCCAAATACCAATCTTCAGCTCGAGCTTGATGTTACGATAAAAAAAGTTGACTTCAAAATTACGGGGAGTATTATCAAACTAGATAATGATATTTCCCTAACGTCGCTTGTTGGTAATCTACCTGATGTGTCAAAGAATATCTCGAAACTTTTGGAGGATGAGGGTGATACCAAAGATCATATTATTCATTTTGTACCTCATGAGCTCAATTTCGGTATTTATAAAATTTCAAATGATAAAGAAAGTCTGTCAGCTTTTCAGCTGGGGGCCAGGTATTCAAAGCTTAGGCTAAAAGCGATATTTTCTGATAAATTCAAACTGTTTTCGGTAGCTATCGGAGAAGGAATCAGTTTTGCAAAAATGCCTTTGGTTGGAGAGTATCTTAAAGATTATTCCATTTCTGCTATAGAACTGGTGTATCTTTCTCAGGAGTACGAGCCATTAACTAACGAACAAATCAAATTAATTAATATTTCCAAGAAAAATTTTGTAGATAATAAAATTTGGTTAAACAAAGAAAAGCTCTCTCTCTCTGCGGGATTCAATGTAGGTATGATTTTAAAAGATGGAGATGAAGAGCAAAAAATCACCTTTCCCGGTTTTGATCTGAAGGGCATAAAAGTTCCTGGTTTGCCTGTTTCTGATTCAGGTTCTGCAACAAAAGAAAATCAGCGTACTGCCGGTAATGTTCAGAAAGAAAATGGTAAAAAAAACACCTTAGTACAAATCCATGAAATAAAGCCATCCATTGAAAACAGTATCATAAATATTGCAGTATTGGCAGATTTTAACGTGGGACCCTTCGGCTTGCAGCTTGTTGGATTAGGGATACAGGTGCCTTTTACTGTTTTTCAGAGTTTTAGTCTTGAAAAATTATTGAAAGAAACTCAATTTACCTTAAAAGGTTTAGCAATTATTTATGATACTCCTGCGCTTTCCATTGCAGGTGCATTTTTAAGAGAAACAAATAACGGAACTGAAGAATACAACGGCTTACTGACTTTCAGACTTGGTAAAATTGAAATCATAACCGTTGGATCATATATTAAAACACCAAGTTATTCTTCATTGTTCGCATTTGGCTATTTAGGCATTCCGATTCCTGTAGATCCTGCTTTTTACATCCATGGATTCGCATTAGGGTTTGGGTTAAACCGGGATTTTGTAATGCCTGATATCACCGAAATTCCGGATTTTCCCCTGATTAAAATTGTTCATCAGGGCGGCTTAAAACAAGGAGATAATCTTAAAAAGATCTTTAATGACTTAAATCGTTATCTTCCCGCTAGTGAGAATACCTATGTGATTATGGCAGGAATTAAATTTGATTCCTATAAGATGATTTTCACCACAGGGATATTGGTCATTGCTTTTGGAGATAGAACATCTTTAAATCTTCTAGGTTTATCAACGATGAAGCTGGAAGGGGTTTATAATTTTGAATTTGCCTTTTCCATGCGTGCCGATCTGGAGGAAGGCACTTTTTTAGCCCGGGGTCAATTAACGGATAACACGTACGTATTGTTGCCTCAGTTGAAATTAACAGGTGGCTTTGCGCTGGGAATGTGGCTGAAAGGAGATATGACGGGCGATTTTGTATTTACCTTTGGCGGCTATCACCCTGATTTTAAAGTGCCCGGCCATTATCCGAATAATACCCCGCGTTTAGGGTATAGCTTTAGTTTAGGCTCAGTTCAGTTCTATGGTAAAGCTTATTTTGCTTTAACACCAAGCTGTATCATGGCAGGTATAGCGGGTGGTCTGAGTCTTGTGCTGAAGGGGGGGGTGGTTTATGCTGAAATTGGACTGCTCTTTAGTGCAGATTTTATTATTTTATGGAAGCCATTTTATTATAAATCAGAAGTATATGTCCAGATTTATGCTAAAATAGTCGTAGATGTATGGCTGTTCAGCGTAAATCAATCTTTTAATCTCACGGCTAAATTACATATTGAAGGATCTGATTTTAGAGGGATAGCAACTTTTAAAGTCGCCGGTTATGAATTAGAAGTGAAATTCGGCAATCATCGCAAGCTTGTGGATAAGACGTTAAGTAAAGAAGAATTCATAGCTGCTTTTTTACCGGACGCGACTAAAATACTGACCTACAATATCACATCAGGGATCATAAAAAAAATAAAGAATGCAAATGGGACCGAATCTGTAATCGTTAATCCGAAAACTTTTGCTCTGGAAATTTATTCGGAAATTCCGGTAACTGAAATCTACGGAGATCAATTGCTTACCGAAAAATTAAGTCCTGAAAATATCTATCCGGTGTATACAGAATCTACCCGGTTACAAAATACGCTCAGTTTATTTGTTGATGGTGCTGATCATCATTTCTCTTCCTTTTCAGGTACTCCTATTCTAAAATCAGTTCCTAAATCGATCTGGAATCATACAAATACAATTCCGGATAATCAGGAAATATTATCAGCGCCTAAATTATTGAAAGATATATGTAAAGGAATTCGTCTGGAATTTTTTAAAATACATTCTAAGATTGATCCTGTAATTATTTCTTTATATGATACTTACGTTAAAAATTATCAGGATAGCTTTATGACCAACGAAATAAAGCACAAAGATAATCCAGTTAAACTGAATAACAGCATTATGAATATTGTAGAAATTCTCGATGAAGATGAAATAGATTATACCGATTTAGAAAATGCTCTTGATGTCTACAAATACAAAAGAAGATCTTTAGGAACATATCAAATAGCTTAAAATGGCAAATAAAGAAACCGGAATCGCTCCGGCACATATCCCCACGGTTGTTTCCGGCAAATATGAGATTAAGGCCAATTTACTAAATAACCTCACCCGTGTGGATGAGCAGAAGGTCGTTTTTTATGTTGCTGGTTATGCTTATGCCACTCCTCAGAATGAAGTATTGGCAATGTATCCTCCCATGGAGCACAGGGGGGACTTTGCCGGTACTTTTCCGCATATTCAATTCAGAAGAAGTACTTTACCCTGGGAGTTTGATTGCAGATCAGAAGGAAAGAAAATACCTTATATTTTCCTGGTTTTACTGAAAGAAGATGAATTAGCGTCCGGAGATTTTGAAATATTGAAGACCAATACTAATGACTTAAAGGATTTATTGGAAGACGTAAATAAACCAAAACCATTGAACATTCTTAATGCCCTAAAAGATAACAATGGGATTTTTCCTTCTATAGATTTTGTATCCCAATTAGCACATGTCAGGGTTCAGGAACATGCGGAGCTGAAGGATCTGAACCTTCCCAAAGAAACAAGTATTGTCATCGCTCACCGTATGGTGGAACCTGATACAAAATATAAGGCTTTTGTCTGTTATTACTCCGCTGAGGTCATTATCAAAGAGAAGGATAAGTATCAATTAAATAATTCCAACGAAAACAATGAATATCAGCGCACAAAATCATGTGTAGTTTTATTTGAATGGTCTTTTGAAAGTATCAGCGCTGATTTATATCAGATGGATGCCGATAAGTTGAAAACACATCCCAACTTCAGTATCTTTCAAAAAGATTTAGCTGACTCGGAAGTTTTAACTTTAGGAGAAATAAAAACAGCTGCAAATGCTGAGCTTCTTAAGTTAATCTCTATCAATGAAGCCTATTTAAAGGGACGTGAAGAAAGATGGGCTATATTACCTGAACCCAAATCTGTTCATGATTTTGAGTATGATGAAGAAATTAACTTTAAAGAAGAGAATAATTATATTCTTGAATATTTAAAATGCAATGGTAAAAACTTAAAAGGTTATTTATATGAATTAAAACTAGAACCTTTTAAGACTAAAATTAGCATCAATAATGAAGCGGTACTAAAGTTACTTGATGTTGCTAAAGTGCCGATAGAACATCAGCTAAAAGCGGGTGGTAAAATAGTATCATGGTATCAGGGCCCTTTTATCAATTGGAATTATTCATTTAATCTGGGCGGTTTAGTGCGAGATAAGGGTTGGCTGGATATTCCCGATCATCAGGATTACCTTAATTTATTTAACGATGATACAAGGATGTACGATATGACCTACGCTGCTGCATGGCAGTTAGGCCGATTAATGATTATGAATGACAATAAAGTTCTTCAGGAATTGAAAAAATGGAAGAATGAATTGGAATTACATCATTTGATACAAGAACAAAACCGATATAGTTATCTGCCCAATCTGATAAGCCAGGCTCCCGATATTCCGGATTTGTTATCGAGCTATGTTGCAGACTTGCTTCGGTTTAGAAATTTTCCCGTTTATTACCTGCTTCCTCATGCAGATTTAAGTACGCGAGAAAGTATTAAATACTTTAAAATTGATAATTCCTGGATTTTAGCCTTTTTATATGGAATTTTTAGTGCCGGACCAAAACTAAGTATAAGAGATTTCGAAGACTATATTTTAAGGAATGAAGTGCTTGATCACGTATTCGATTATACCAAGCCCTATTACGGAATTTTGCTTCAGTCACAAACCATTAAAAACTGGCCGCATCTCGTAATAGAATTAGACAAACGCACTGATTTTCATTATATCACAACGATCAATGATACCTTGCGTTTGTACATCACCGATCAGAAATTTTCTGATATCGAACTCTATCTCCAAAATGAAAACGCTCATTTTGGAAAAGAGTATAACACCAAAGCAGATAAGTTCATTAAATTGTCAAGTGACAGTGTAAAATTGGCTAATGAATATTTATACAAACAGCCTAAAGCGGGATTTAAACTAAACTAATGCTCCATCATTACCAAGTGTCAACTTTAAAGATGGTAAAATCCCTGAATCAGTAGATATGGAAAATCTAAAATAGAGGAGAACTTCCGGTCCCATTCATCGGGCTTAGTATGATCTTACAAGTGATATCTTTCCGGCTGACGATCACCTGTTCATGCATCATTTTCGTTTATACTTTGTTTACCCTTTCTTTACCCAGAGGGTAATAAATATGTAAACAAGAGGTAAACAAAGTATGAACCAAGGGTAAAGGATATAGAAGGGACGCCCGCTTAGCATCTTACTTAGACTGGCGAACTCAGAAAAGGCTATCTGCAAAGGGGCAGGCTTTTAAACTTCCGGCAGGTAGCAGTCGAGCCTTCTCGTTCTCCTTCCTGAATGATGGATAGCCTGTCTTCAGGAGTGAAAGCTCTTCTTTCTTTTTTCATGATTCCATAATTTAATGGTTCTAAATCGTTTGTTAAATTTAGTCCAGTCTTTTAGGGGGTTAGTACATATCGTAGTACTTTTTTACCGCCGTTATTCTGACCCTGGTCTCCCCGTGATGAAACCGGTCAGAATGAGGAAACAAATGTTGCGCTCTATATTTCACTTTTTGACTGTATCCCTATCGCAATATAAAATTTGATAACAACATTCTTTTTTTGTTTCACGCAAGAGTTCAAGATTGAACTTCTGAGCGCTATCTCTTAGAGACCGCGGGATTTTATAATATTTCTTGTTATCTACCATATCAATCTCAAATAGCCGGAAATACTGGTTGTCCTTCAGTAACTCAGCGTCACAAATTTTTCTTGCATATGCATATTCTTCAGGGGCACCATTCTTTTTCATACATTCACAATAATTTTTAGCGGCGTATCTTGCATCAAATTCATCATGATGACATGAACAAAAAAAGATGATGATTAACCCGATTAAAGCTTTTATTAATTTCATAATTATTTATATTATCTGTGTATAGGTTTATCTCGTTCAGGAAGCACAGGTTTTGGTGCAGGCTTTGGAGTTTGTTTAAATACCATGTTATTATACCATATGCGAGGGCTGAGGGTCATTCCAATTGAACTTGCGGTTGTTAAGGAAGTATGATAATACTCTCTTACATCATCTCTTGACAACCCCCCGTTACTGGTTTTATTGGTATAACTAAACTGCCTATAGGCGAGCCCTTCCCATCTGGCGCCTTGTTCGTTGGCACTTTCCATTTTCTCTGCTTCAGACGCTCCTTTTTTCTTAAATACACCATAATGAGCTGCTTCGTGCATAACGGCGATACTTGCCATAAACATATTGAAACCTAGCTCATCAGCATTTTTAGATTTAAATGCGTTTTCGAGAGAAACTAAAATGTTCTTCTCAATAAATAAATTATTTGGATACCTTACTCCGTCATATCCGGAATCCTCGCTGTAGGCAGGATCGTTCTGATTTGTCCAATTTGCCAATTCAGGTCTCGTAGGCGTAATCCAAGGACCTTTGCCATAAGTAATCATCTGATCAAATTCTGCATCCGTCATATCTGTTACTTCTTTAAAAGCATTTCTCACTGCATCGTTGTATTTTAACATGGGCGAATAATACTTAAGCATCTTGGTTAAAGTTGGATACATTTCTGCAAAAAGTGCATCAATTCTAAACAGTCCTCCTGCATCAACAAACTTTATCGGTGAATTTCCAGCATATACATAGGGTGATTCGGAGAAGTATATGTCGGCCATTGGATCTACCGAATACCACCTTCCAAGCACTGCATTGTACATCCTGGCGCCATAGTCATACATGCCTAATCCGATCCCGGGCTGTACCTCTTTGCCATTATAAAGATAACGGTTTTCAGGGGAGATATTCTTCCTGGTGACGCTTAAGCCGAAGGCATAATACTCATTTTCCTGCTCTACCGTAGCAGCAGTAGCATTCTGCTTAACAATCATCGCTCTTACATTCCCTAAATGATCGGTCAAATTATACTGGTACTGACCGCTGGAATAGATATATCGTCCTTCTTCGGTGACAATGAAATCAACAGTATTGTTCCTGTATTCTATGCCACCGATATAATCCCTGGTTCCATCCAGTGTACTCGACATTCTTAGTTTATTACCTGCAGCCGTGTATCGATAGGTATTGATATTTCCGGATCGGCTGGCGGTTTGAGGCAGGTTAAGGTGATTGTATGTCAGGGTAAGCCAGTTATCGAAGGTCATATTACCGTTCAGATCATACGTATAGGTCCGGTAAGCATTTCCATTGTATTTCACCGTCTTTAACTGGTTACCGTTCTGATAGGTATAATCAAAGGTTCCTTTATAATAATATCCAAGGTCCCCGGAATCTCCACGGATAAGCTTGCTAATATTGCCGCGCTGATCGTAAGTGATCGTTTCATCCATCTGCCCGGTATATGCTGTGCCGCTATAATACTTCGACGCTGTCAGGCGATTGAGCTTATCGTATACATAGGAAAATCGTTTGTCTCCAACAGTAGGGCTATTATACCAGGCTTCGGTAATGTTGCCGTTATAATTTTTAAATACACCTGATAAAGGAGCTGTCTCGTAATATAATTGCTCGCTGAAGTGCCCGGAGGGAGTTGTAATAGCCTGTAACCATCCTCTTGGGTTATAGCTGTAATTAATAGTTTCAATAAAATTGGTTTGGTCTTCAGAATGAAGTTTTTTTTGTCTAAGCTGGCCAACCTCATTATATTCCATCCTCGAAAGTATAACGTTGCCTGTACCAGCAGTATTCTGCCAAACCTCCTTCTTTCTGCCCGCATGGTCATATTTGTATTCAGTCACTATAGATAAAGGGCTAATAGTAGTGCTGAAATGATTGCGGTCACTCTTTTTTAACTCCCCGCTGAAATAGTAATCATTTACAATAACGTCATAACCTCCAAGGTGATTTTGAGCAAAGGACTGACGGTTTCTGCTCTCCTTATCATAATAGTTTACACGCCATAACATAGTGCCTGATTCCAGATCCAGTACTTTGCTGCCCGTAAATAACCCTTTTGTCCGGCCGGCATCTACGACTTTATTATCAGAAGCGGCATATGGTATCCCTGGAAAGTCATAGTTATCATAATAATTTACCGTGTAAACTTTGGACCAGACAGTGGGAAAATGATCGTTTGTGTATCCGTGCGTGCTGGAGTTCCCATTAGGCTCTTCCCAAAGTACCGCCTCTGCATCCAGCACCTGTGTTAGCGCTATACGGTCACGGCTATCATCAATCTCCCCAGTCATGATCACGCGGCCCAAGGCGTCATATTTGTTAAAAGTCCATTTTTGCAGCGGTAGCTGCACTCCGTCCTGGCTAAGTACCAGCTGATCCAGCTTATTATACACCATCCGCTGGAAGTCTTTACCAGGAAGCTTTTTGGCCACTAATCTTTTTTTGCTATCATACCGGTAGGCATACATCAGGTTGTTAAATTCGGCACTGTTGAAATTGAAACTGCTTACAGTAACGCCCGGAGGGAGTACAAAACAGAGATTGCCAAAGTCATCATACAGATAATACGTGGAAGCATATGTGTTGCTGCCAGTCTGCACGCTTTTCATGACCACCCGGCCATCTTTGTCTCTGTAGTCAATAGCATTGTTGCCATTCTCATCAGTTGTATTCGTTTTATACAATTGCCCGGCTTGATAGTTTCCGCTGGTTGAGGCACTTGTACCTGATACTTCCCATTGCTTAACCTCCGTTCCGGAATTGGTATCGTAATCTGATTTTATAACATGGCCAGCGTCCGTGGCACCGGGCGTGCTTTCCAACTGCCATGCAGCACCAGGAGCCCCTTGTTGAAGCAGCCTGCTCAGAGGAGAGGTCTCGTATGATATGGGTGTATAGGGAAAATTCGTTTGTGCGATGCCTGAGGAGCCTTGCCCGCCAGCATTACTGTAAAATGAAAGATCATCGGCAATAGCGGTGGGTTTAAACGTTCCTGTACCGTTGTCTGCTGCATAAGGGAGGTATTTTTTCACCTCACGCCCATATTGGTCGTACTCAACCGGCAGCACTATGTCTTCGCCTGAAGGACTTGCCTTTACCTGTACTGTCTGGATTAACCGGTTAAGTCCGTCGAAATAATTCACGGTCTGTTCCACATCACAGTTTGAAGTACCATTGAGCTGACTTTCACGAACAATTCCTTCTTTGCGGGGTACATAGGTAATAATGTAATTCTGATCGGAGGGCAGGCTCGCCGGTAAGGTCTGGCAGTTTATACTTGTAACTGTAATTGCAGAAACATTGCTATAAACGGTTATACCGTTGCTCGTTACCGCGCGCCTGAAATAGGTGGCCGAGGTGAGATTGTCCGTTACATAATTCGCGCTGACTGCACCTGCAATAGGACTCCAGCTGATATTATCGGCAGACCGTTGCCACTGATAGCTGTACGTCCCATTTCCTCCTGTTGGCAGGGTTGCACTAATGGTGCCTGCACTTGTACCATAATCTATGGTCAATGCTTCCGGGCTGATAGTCCCGGCAGTAAGTAACTGATTGACAGAAATTGCGGAACTGTTACTATAGGCTGTGATGCCATTACTTGTCACTTTACGCCTGAAATAGGCGGAAGTGGTGATATTCCCCGGATTTAAATTGGCTGATGTTGCCCCCTGAATGGCAGACCAGTTATTATTATCCGGAGACCGTTCCCACTGGAAAATATACGTGCCATTGCCCCCTGAAGGGATAGTACCGCTGATCACTCCCGGGCTGGTATTATAATTAATACTTAGAGAGGAGGGGCTTATCGTTCCGGCTGAAAGTTGCGCATAGACATTCACAAAACTTGTATTGCTATATACTGACACTCCGTTGCTGATAACCTTTCGGCGATAGTATGTGCTTGTTATCAGGTTGCCTGGATTATAGTTGCCCGAAACAACTCCATCAATAACACTCCAGTTGCTGTTATCCGCCGATTTCTCCCATTGGATGGCATATACACTGTTTCCTCCTGAAGGAGAGGATGCGCTAATGACGCCTGGGCTGCTGTTATAATTAATAGTTACAGAAGCGGGACTCAAAACCCCGGCGTTAAGTTGAGGATAAACGCTTACCTGGCTGCTGTTGGTATAAACGATCACTCCATTGCTGCTGATCTTTAAACGGTAGTAGACCGATCCCGTAAGACTGCCGGGTGAATAGGAAATTGAAACAGCACCGTTAATTGAGCTCCAGCTGGTATTATCAGCCGAACTTTCCCACTGAAAACTATAAGAGCTGTTCCCTCCTGAGGGTGACGATGCACTAATAACTCCGGGACTGGTATTGAAATTAATATTTTGAGAGGAAGGGCTGGCGTTGCCTGCTATAAGCTGCGGATAGACGGATATAAAAGACGTATTGGTATAGGCGTTTACCCCGTTACTGGTGGTTCTGCGCCGGTAGTAAGTGCTGGCAGTAAGACTTCCAGGGTCGAGATTTCCGGATAGGGCAGCACTTATTTCTGACCAATTGGCATTATCAGCCGATCTTTCCCATTGATAGGCATAAGTCCCGTTACCACCCGTTGCTGTTGTTCCAGCAATATTACCGGGACTTGTATTATAGTTGATAGTCAGATTCGCTGGGCTGATGCTGCCCGCAGAAAGAGGCGGATATACTGTTACCAGATAAGCATTACTGGTTACACTCACTCCGTTACTTACCGTAATTAGCCTGTACCATGTGCTGCTAGTTAAAACTGCACCAGGAAATGTTAGTGTCGTATTGCCAATATTTGACCAGGAACTATTGTCTGGAGACTGCTGCCACTGAAATGCATACGTTCCATCACCACCGGAAGGTGACCCGCTGGTGATACTCCCTGATGTTGTATTATAGTTGATAGATACAGATGGTTGACTGATTGTTCCGCTAATTAATTGCGGATAAACAGAGACACTTGCTGTATTAGTGATCGCATCACCGCAATTAGAACTTACTATCCGCCGGAAATAAGTTGTCGAGGTCAAATTCCCGGGCGAATAACTGGCAGAGGTAGCCCCCGAAACTGAAATCCAATTGCTGTTATCTGCTGAAGTTTGCCATTGATAGGAATAGGAACCATTCCCACCAGAAGCTGCGGCGCCGGATAACAGGCCTGGACTTGTGTTATAGTTTATATTGATGCTGACAGGGCCGATACTGCCAGGGCTGATAACGGGATATACGGTTACAGCCGTCGAGGAGCTGGCCGACGGCCCGTTACATCCATACGCAGATACGCTTATCGTAGCCTGGCCACTGAAGGCAGGGTTCCAGTTGATCGTACAGGTGCTGCTGCTGCCTGAGCTAACAGACCCGGCGCTGGATGGGGAGAGGGACCAACTAAATCCTGTTGCTCCGTCTGCGGACGTGCCATAGCTGTCAGTACCGCCAGCCTGGCATCTGGCCGTTGTACCAGAAGGCTGCGAAGGAATGCTGACGGTCGGGCTAACTTGTATCGCAGGAATACCAGACCACGTTGAGCTGCCGCCACAGTTGTTGGTAACGACTACAGAGTGTGCCCCTTCAAGGGTTGCAGCGTATTCTGAGGATGTCGCTCCAGGTATATTTACACCGTTTCTTTTCCACTGATAAGAGGCAAAGCCCGTAGTGGCGCTTATGGACACTGAGCTGCCCTGACAAATAGAAGGAGAGCCGTTTAACGTAAGTCCGCCGACTGGGTTTGCCTGATAACTAAACGTGGCACTTCCAGACATCTGAACATTGCTGCAACCGCTTTTGGAGGCTACAACAGTGTAGGTTCCGGGCGCGGTTGTTGTCGTAAGCCAAAACGGAGTTTGTTGAGATGCTGCATATACAGGATTTCCGAAATTACTGCCGTTCAGCTTCACTTGGTAGTAGGTGCCTGCAACAGAAGTGACAACGCCTAAAGTAGCGGAAGTACCGGGACAGCCTCCATTTCCGGTAATTATTACCCCGGTAGGAGTGGGGCACTGGGCATAAGTCGGCGATACAGAAAATAACAATAAGCTAAAAGCCAGTGCAGTAATGATCAATTGCAAATACTGCGAAATGTTTTTTTTCATCGTGATAATTAAGGCTTATAGTGATACATGAAATGTTTGGTGATGTTGCCATCCTGATCTTTGATTGATTTCAAACGCTGGAAATTGTCATAATCATAACTTGTCGTTTTACCGGTGTCGTCAATCGAGTTTTTCACCCCGATCAAGGGCTCGTAGGTATATGATGTTATGGACGCTTGTGCGGGATAGATCCTCAGATCATCGAACCATGCCGATCCTGAAGATTTATTACTGATGCTGATATTAATTAAAGTGACATCCGCTGGTACATCAAAATCTTTCTTGAGATAAACCCACTGTCCGTTAACCGTATTGGTAGTGACATCCTTATAAGTGAAGTTTGCCGTCTCTCCATTTCGTTTCATTAACAGCGTCAGCTCTGTGGCCGGCCCGTCGCTATATACCCATCCCGAATAAGTGAACTTTTTAGGCTTTGACAAAGTTACGCCCATCCATACTGTATTAATGGCCGCTATTTCATTGCTGCCACTACTATTTATTTTCACACTGTACTTTCCCGTGTGATTTTTACTGACATCAAGTACTGCATTTGCGGAGAAGTTATTGCCTTCTTCGAAATTGGCCAGGAGCACTTCATTGGATGCTGCACCCTTTATTTCCGCAACAGGGAGCTCCGAATTATAGCTCCAAACATAACTTGTCTTCTGAAGATCATTACTGATTATATCGCTCAACTCATACTTACTATTGTAGCTGTATAAATACTTATTAGAGTAAAGTGATGATGGGGTATTTGAACTATTGTAGGGGGAAAACGATGTTCTGGTAATCGGGCTTTCCGTTAACAGCATTTTGGCAGAGGACACAAAAGCCTTTGGCTGACTGGCTTCATCCTTAAGAATATATTCGCTGATCTCGCCGCCGGTTACATACTCTGTGTTGTTTTTAATTATCTTCTCGATGCGTTCAATAGGAGCATCCTTTAAATTGAGCAAAGTAGCCAGCTTGTACTTTGGATCGCCGGGGAAGGCGGCAAAATCAGTAGAATAGAAATATTCCTCTGCAGTTGAGCTCTTAGTCTTACTTGCTGAAGCTATTTTTTGCTTGACCTGGTAGTTTCCTGGTACTGCCTCATATTTAAAAGCCTGTCTGTTGATGACCGTGCCATTGTAGTTATACAACTTCTCAACAATGCTGTCTTGCCTGATCCAGGAGGATGAATTTGCAGTGTAGAAGAAAAATTCGTAAGTCCAGTTATGAGGATCTAAGGTCGAGGCTGTTTTTACCTCACGGGTAAAGAGACCAAAATTGTTGGATAGCTGGCTATTCCAAAAATATTCTGTTTCTCTTTTTACGGAAAACGAATTGGAAACGCTGTTAAAGGCATGGTCTTCGCTCTTTTTCAGAATTCCATTTAAAGGAGCATAGCGGTTTTTTATACCAGATGGAAATTTGTTCCTGTAGAACGAAGGAATCACATCCGGGGTATTATAGAAAATATTGACGGTCTTGCCCGTCAGGTTGCCCTGACCAGAAACGACGATCACTGTATCGTAACCAACAATAACACCGCTACCAGAGTTGATCTCAGAATTACTGGAAGCACTTCTGATAAAGTGTTCGCAAGACCTTGTGGCCACCAGTTCTCCGGTCTTCGGGCTTATCAGTGTCCTGATGTAATCGGTATAGATTGGTCTTGACATCAGGCGTCCATAAGAATAGAATTTCCCTCCGACTGTTGATCCGTAACTATAGTTTCTTTCAGTGGAAACATTCATGAGCGGATCTACCTCAGTCACTTTTTTTATTCTCAGGCCGCCTGCAGGCCTGGTTATACTGGAGATAGTCGCACTGGTTTCTTTAAATGTATACCGGTACTTAATTTCCAAGTTGCGTATCCAGTCAACCGTTTTGTCCAGGTAAATATCCAGGTAATATACTCCAGGCTGAAGCGCATACACTTTTGAAAAAGTTGCATAACTTGAACCGGCTGTTATGGTATAGTTGTTACTGTTACTAAGATTCTGATCAGCCCGGACAGAGTTATTACTTTGCTGAATGACCTTGTAATAACCTGTTTTATTTGCAGAGCCGGCAGGATCGTTGGATGTTCTGAGTGCCGATATATCGAGAGTGACATTGGTCGTTCCTCCATTCAAAACGGCCGTTTGCGGAATGTTAATTACGATCCTTTTCGTCTGATTTCCTTCTGCAGGAGGGTAATAGCTGACACTTCCCTGCTGGATGCGGTATTCTTCTCCTCCCTGTGCCTGTTGGAGAATATAATCATTTCCTTCGTATTCAAAGGATGAATATCCCCCGCTGGGGTATTGTATTTTAATGAGAGAAAACGCCTGCATTGCATCCTGATCGGGTTCCCTGTCGGCCCCCGGGTAACTTACGACCTGACCGCTGTTTAATTGACCTGTAAAAGGAGGTAACAGGCTTGTGTTTTGAGCGCCGTTAAAGAAACCCCAATGGTCTCGTCCTAAATGATACTTGGGGGGAAGATTATTTTCATTATAAAAAAAGCGCGTTGTTTCATCAATGTCCCCGGCTCTTGTTACAAAAGAAAACAGTTTAAGGCGTTTATTATAGTAACTACCATCAAGTGAAGCTTGCTGATTGAGATCATTATTTTGAATTGCAGGGTGCAGATAGCCTAAATTGTTGGCTGAGAAATAATCGTAATTAAAAACGAATTCTTTGAGGCTGACGCCCGATTTATCGGCAAGAGTTATTTTGTCCAGCTTCTTTTGGTCCTTGCAGTCTATCCTTGAAGAATAGCTGAAAAGAAGCTTGCCATTATTAAATGTAATTTCAGTTAGAAGCCGGTTCGTATACTTTTGATAAGGCACTCCCGTAATCGAGTTAAACGCAGAAGAACATTCAGAACCATCATTGTCCAGACCGTAAACGAAGGATTCCTGCTGCTCAAAGAACCCGGATACGCTGGGGACCATGTCCACGATCTCCGTTTGGTACACGAAGCTGATCTGGTTACCTGTAACCGATACTATCTTAGTGAGATACCATGCCGATATATATTCTTCCAATGAGCCACTAACAGGCCTGATCGTCTCGGCATCATTAAAATAGTACCTTGTTCCATCGCCGGAGGTAATGAGCCAGGAAGTGTTCATCCGGTTTTGAGGATCTTTTACCAATTCGATCTTTGTATTATCCCGTGTTTGCTTGATGACTTCACCTTGTTTGCTTAATATAAATTTTCCGGATAGCCCCGGTAAAGAGAAATTGAAATCATCAGGTTGAAAATCTTTACCACTCTCGAGGTAACCAGCTTGTTCAAAATTTATATTCCCTTTTTTTGCAGTAGAAATGGTATTGCCCGAAAAGAAGCTAGACGTAGGGCTATCGTCAGAAAAGTCAGGAGAAGCAGGGTCGAGATAGTAAGCGGATGTGCTGGAGCTGTTATAGTACAGGTCGTCTTTTCCGTTGATCTTCCTATAGATCGCTCCTCCGCATGAGAGATTCCAGCCAAGGCCTGTTCTGCCGGCTTCTTCATCGACTCGTATCCCTCCGGAATGATAGTCGGCGGAAATAGGTATCTGAAGATCCTTTGATTTGATTACATATATCGGGACGGAAACTCCCATAGTACCGTTGTAAAGGTTTACCGGCACGTCGCCGAACTTACCTAAAGCCGTTAATTCGGGAGCCTTTAAATATTGATTGATATTTGCCTGGATGATACTCTGGGCAAGGAGATTATTTCCCATCATGATCAAAATGGGAAGAATTAGCAGTCGCTTCATTTAAATATATTGTAATGTTAGGTTCATTGATTACACCGGGAACTGGTCGATCTAAGTTTGCTCGATGGTTAGGTATGAAAATGGCATTTAGGGTTACTCCCGTAAAAAATAAAGATTATGTAGCTGCATATTAAGGTTTATTGGTAGTCATAAAAATTAAAATTACAAAAGAGGTTACTAAACATTGTCTAGGCGATAGCTATTAACTAACTGGATTCATAAATTAGGTTTTAATTGGTAGCGCTAAGATAAATTACTAAATGCTAAATAACAAATTTTCAGGCGATTTTAATTTTTGCTCATCGGTAAACATAGAGTTGTTATTTATGAGTTAACAACAATTATTTATCCTTAGCTGTTTAAGATTTCCGTACTTTCGTACACTTTGCAACAAAGGCTCCATCAGTGCCACTTTTCATCGTTCAGCTATATTCTTGTTAGCTCAGTATACCTATTTATTTTGGTTTGCCATGTTTTCTGAACGCTTGAATGAATTGATATATAAAAAAGGATATGAAGATTCTTGAAACTCCATCTATTATCCTACTTACTTGATGAGAATTACCGCTGCCACTATTTAAATTAACGAAACCTTCTAACCTGTGTACAGGATTTAGTAGAAGCGAAAATTAATCTCTATTTATAAATTACACTTACCGGCTCATTGAACTGAAGATAACGTTGGGCTTCATTTTTAAAAGTGTTTTAGGAGTAGTGCCCGTATGTTTTCTGATCTCTCTAATAAAGTGAGATTGGTCGCAATAACCTAAATCTGGATTGAGATGTCCGGCCTTGATTTCAGTAAGCAGCGTAGCATTTTACTATAAGTTTTCAGCACTCTTCCTAACTGCTTGGTGAAATAGCGGTTGATCTGCCAGGAGCTCAGTAGCAGTGTTCTGAAAGCGTCTTTACACCGATGTTGCCCGAGGTTTGTTGTAAAATATCAAATAGGATTAGTTTTCTCTTGTCCATAGTCTTTATCTGTACCACCTCCTGGATATCTGCTATACCCAACTCTGAGATTTTTTGAAGATCGTTCGATACAGCCCCGGACAAAATTTTAGTGAACTCCCTAAGGCGGTCTAATGTCTGACATTTGTCGAGATAATACTCCTTACCCAAGGGGTTCATACGAATACCGATCTTTAGTTCATTACCTGTCATGACCATATCGTAAGGCTCTGTTAGGATGCCGGATAATATAAGGTCTTTAAGCACCTGATCTTGATAAATGACTACAATTTCAAAACAGCCATCCGGCAGTGTCGTGAAATTAAGCGGAGAATCAGAATCGTTGGCAGATATCCAAAAACATTTGATCAGTGGCTGAAATTCCACTTTAGGTAGTAATTCCGGGTAATTTGCACTCTGCATCATAGTCTGTTTTTAACCTCAACATGATTAAAGTTAGCAAAAAAAAGCATGCTCAGAAAATACCCGTTCGCCGGATTGCTTAAAAGCCGAGCGGTCGAATTGCCGCATTCTGCGGGTATATTCTGCGTTAACCCTTTTAAGTTATTCGTTGGACTTAGTTTGATCTTATTTGTGATATCTTCCCGGGCTGACGATCACCTGTATATGCATTTGCTCGCCTGGTTTTCGTTCACCTCGCTGCGGTAGCCCTTGCTTTACCTCTTTATCTTTATTGCTGTAATAACGGTGGTCTTATATTTTGGCAAACCAGAGCAGGTCATTACTACTGTTTACTCATGTGCGCTTAAAGTTTCGGGCATATTTACCCATCATTTTGACAGCGTAACCCTGGATCAAGCGGAATTCTTGGGGACTGTTATTATTAAGCATAGATATTAGCTAAGCGAAAAAGAAAGAATGAGGTATCCCTGACACCTCTGGATGAAGCTCTGAAAGCTTTGATCTTGGCATTGAACGATTCAGCAGAAGCGTTTGTGCTCCTTCGATCGAAGAAGTTCAGGATATATTCATAGTGAGATTGTACAGACCGGGCTACTGTCCTGAAAGATTCTATACAGGAAGCTTCCACCTCGTTGTACCATAAGGCAAGTCTTTTGAATGCCTGCGTCTTATCCTGACAGGAGGAAAAGATATTTCCAAGACGAGTGGATAGCTGCCAGGCTTTAAGTAATAAAGGATATCGGGGAAACAGCAGATCTGCTCTTTCCTTTTGGCAGGCTGTCCATTTACTCTGATGCTTAAACAGCAGGTAACGACTTCGGGCCAGAAGTTGTTTGAGTGTATCCCCATTAGAAAGCACTTCCGGCTGGTAGCTCTGTCTGGCCTTTCTGGCTGCTTCTATCTGTTTAGTTTCCTCTTCCAGAACTTCCCACCGATATTTTATCCGTAATTCCTGCACGGCATCACAAGCAAGCTTTTGTACATGAAAACGGTCGATAACCCGTTTGGCTGAGGGAAAACAGCGACGAACTGCTTTTGCCATATTGGCCGCCATGTCCAGGGTTACTTCTCTCACGCTTACGCAGGCGATTAGGGATACGTTCTAATGTACGGATAATCTGCTCGGCCTGAGTGCCCTTAAGCATCGCTACAATACTACCCTTTCTGCCACGGGCTGCCTTGTTGGTGACAATAGTGTATAGCTCACCGTTAGACAAGGCCGTTTCATCGATGCTCAGATACTCACCGGTGTTCTCGGCAAAGACCATCCATTCTGCCGCATGCTCTTTCTGATTCCACTGGTGGTAGCAACTAATATGATCTTTATATTGCTCCTGTAGTTGTTTTCCGTCGATCTGGAAATAATAGCCCAACTGATGGCAGCTGATCGGATGATTATCCAGATATCTCTTTTAAAAAAGCGCCGAATTCCTTTGTCATTCGTGCGCCCTGTTGTACAAGATCCCAATCCCGGCTAATAATCATTCCTGTTTCCAGGACCAGCCAACGTCGTCTGCTGATACAATAAAGTCACCTTCTGACCTCGTATAGGAAAATCCTGGATGCTTGTTTCCGGCAGGAAGCCCTTGGACTCCAGATGCTGATTTTGGTACTCTGAGGGTAGAATATTCTTTTCTTTCAGATAAATATGAAGACCGGCTTCACTTTCATGAACCTGCGTCAACTCGAAAAAATCTAAGATGCCTTTAGGTAAAAGGATACTGGCTAAGGCTAAATATGGATCTTGCAATGGATATCTCCTTAAGTGTTTATTATCAACGCAAAAAAACACTTTTTTTACTTTCCCCCCAAGAATTCCGCTTGATCCGGTAAAGGATATAGAAGGGACGCCCGCTTACCATATTACTTAGACTGGCTAACTCAGAAAAGAGGTTGTCTGAAAAAGGGGCAGGCTGTTAATATATTTTCTTATCAAGATTTGCGGAGAGTTAGGGATTATTTTCATTGATCCCAGTAGGGAGAGGCTTCAAAAGTAAATAAAGCCATTCACTGCGTTCATTCCTTTGTTGTTTCCCTGCCTTTGCCGAAGCACAGCTTCGCAAATCCTCCGAAAACAACAAACCCCGCTATAAGCGGGGCTTTATTTTCTTTTGGCGGAGAGTTAGGGATTAATTCATTGATCCCTGTTGGGGGAGGCTTCATATTGAATGCTTGTCGCTACGCTCCACTTGTCATTTTTTGTCCAGGTCTCGCCGGAGCAAACTCCGCTCGCCCTAAACAAAAAATGCCACCCTTTTGGGTAGCATTCAATCTGGCGGAGAGTTAGGGATTCGAACCCCAGGAACCTTTAACAGTTCAACAGTTTTCAAGACTGCCGCAATCGACCACTCTGCCAACTCTCCGCCACAAAAGTACAAACTCTGACCAATTCTGCAAAAAAGCTTTTCACTATTTTGAAGCTTTTCATTTACGCCGCTGAATTACAGGTTTATAATTTTCTGTTGAAGGTCTTTTTCTCCAGTTTTTCCTGTACAGGTTCGTGTTTAAAGGAGTTAAAACGGGGTTTTACGATCTTAATACTGCGTTTGGAAAGGTCAATACTTGCATTTAATTCGAAGCCGATCAGCATGATCAGCGAATTACAATAAAGCCAGAGCATAATTACGATGAGTGTTCCGATAGAACCATACAGTTTATTATAATTGCCGAAGTTGTTGATGTAAAAACCGAAACCCCAGAAAGTAAGCAGGGCAAGAACACTGGCCAGCCATGCGCCCGGACTAAAGAGCTTCCATTTTTTTGTATGCGAAGGGCCATACCTGTAAAGAAGGGAAATGGTAACGAAATATACGCCCATCAATATCACCCACCGTACCAGGCCTATAACAAATACCCAGAAGGTATCTTTAAACTTCAATTCGCCCTTTATGATCGATATAGCGAATTCTCCTATGGTCATAATACCAAGACCGATCACGAGAGCGAAAAATACCATAAAGGTAAGCATTACGGCCACCATGCGCTGTTTTAACCAGCCCCGGGTCTCAATAAGCAGCGACGACTTATTAAAAGCCTGCATGAGGTTGTTAACGCCATTGGTAGCGAAGAAAAGAGCCGCCAGGAAACCGAAGGAAAGCAAGCCGCCATTCTGCTTTTTAATGATCTCCTCCAGCGTAGTTTCAACCGTAAGAAAAGCGTTTTCCGGCAGCACCATGCCGAGCAGGGATATAAGCTGGTCCTGGAAGCCATCCAGGGGAATATAAGGGATCAGGGTGAATACGAATATCACAGCCGGGAAGATCGCCAGCATAAAGTTATAAGCCAGCGAAGAGGCTTTATTAACCAGCGAATCTTTCGCTATCTCCTGAAAAAAAAATGTCCCGACGGTATACAGCGGGAGCGGACTAAACCCGGGTAGTACGACAACCTTTGTCCATTCTATCAGCAGATAGTATGGCCTGGTTTTGAGGAGCAGTTTGTGTAACCAGAGCATAGTGCAGACTATTCAAAAAAAGCTTTTAGTTTTTCGCGGAACCTCTCGGGCGGCAGGCAGGGCCTGTTGCGCTTCATATCAACGAAGGCCAGGGTGGTTTCACCCTTATGTATCAATTCCTTGTTCTCATTAAAGAACTCATAATTAAAGTGTATCCTTACGCCGGGCATTTTGTCGAGAGTAGTGCGTATGGTAATCTCTTCATCGTATAAAGCCGGTTTGATATACTTACAATGCATTTCAAGAACAGGCATAATAATACCGTTATCCTCCATCGCCTTATAGGTCATATCGAGGCTGCGTAACATCTCTACACGGGCAACCTCATAGAACTCGGCGTAATTGCCGTAGTACATATAACCCATCTGATCCGTTTCGCCATACCTCACCCTGATCTTAGTTTCGTGACTGAACATTATTTCTTAATATTTCTATCGTTTAGCGCTTTCTGGAACTTACGGGCATTTACCAGGTGTTCGGCAACGGTAACAGCGAAATTATGGTATCCCGAAAAATCCTCCTTAGCGCACATATACAGGTAATTATGATCTTTGTAATTTAAAACCGCGTCTATTGCATTTATGCTGGGCATCATGATCGGTCCCGGCGGAAGTCCAGTATAAATATACGTATTATAAGGCGAGTCTTTCAGTAAATGCCTGTTTAATACCCTTCTTATGGTGAAGTCATTGTTCGCATAAATAACGGTGGGGTCTGCCTGAAGTTTAATGCCTCGTTTATAGCGGTTCATATACAAACCCGCGATCACGGGCATCTCGTCATCGTGCAGTGCCTCGGCGTCGACTATAGCCGCCAGTGTGCTGACCTGGATTTTAGAAAGCCCGATATTTTCTGCTTTGGCAATCCTCTCTTTTGTCCAGAATTTCTGGTATTCATCATAAATCCTTGTAAAAAATTTATCGGCAGATGTGTTCCAGTAAAGTTCATAGGAGTTGGGGATGAACATCGCATATACGTTCTCCGGATTAAAACCGTAACGGTCTACAAAGGCAGTCGAATCAAGAAGTCTTACCAGCGAAACCGAATCGGCTTCTATCTGGGTAGCGATATAACCGGCAAAGTCTTCCTTAAGCCTGAAGCTTTTGAACCTTAATTTTACCGGCTCCTGGTTACCGGCTTTCAGCATATTGATGAACTTACGGTTGCTCATGCCTGCTTCAAGTTTGTATTTACCAGGTTTTACGGCTTTTGGATATTCCATATTCAACGCCGCCCAATGGAATATGGTAGTATCCTTGACAATATTTTTGTCTTTGATGGTTTGAAGAACATCGCCGAAAGAGGAACCTGTTTTAATGTATAGATAAGGCTCATTATTCGTTACACTCGGACCGAAATACCTGAGGTAGTAATTGAGTGCCGTAATTCCGAGTGAGACAACAATCAGCACTCCCAAAGCAATGATAAATTTCGCTTTACGGCTTAACGGTTTTTTTTCTGTCATGTTTAAAATAGTATTTTATTGTATCATTCTTCTGTATGCCAGTAATCCGCCGCTGAGGTTCCTGACATTGGAAAACCCCAGGGAGCGGAGAAGATTACATGCCGTTTCACTACGCAGGCCGCGCTGGCATATTACCACTATCTCGTCGTCCTGCCGATAGTTAAGCGTTGTTAAACTATCGGCAAGGCGGCTGAGCGGTATATTCAATCCGCCAATATTATAGGTATGGTATTCAATAGGCTCTCTTACATCCAAAATATATACATGAACGTTGTTTATTAAGTTTTCATGTAAATGTTTTGCTGTAATATCACTGAACTGGTGTTTCATTCGATAAGATCAGATCAACAGGAGTTCCAATACTCACTTTATTTAAAGAATCACTCAAAGCAGGAAATTGTTTAATTACTCTTAAAGAACTGCTGTCTGTTATTGTGCCCTCATAACTGATCGTACCCGGCAGCAGGGAAGACCCTTTTAACGAGAAGATCGCTTCAGAAAGCGTAAGCCCTGTAACATCAGGAAGATCCACGTCGCTGGCGCCTTTACCATCGCCTAAAACCAGGCTGATGATGGAACCTTTAGGTATCTGGTCGCCCTTGTTAACCTGTCTTCCACGGTAAGAAACCTGTAAAACGCGGTCGCGCGCAATATCAGAAGCATAAGTAGTGTCAGAAATTTTGATACCGTAGTTGCTGAGAACAGCGCGCGCTTCAAGGTATGTCATTTCGAAAATATCAGGGAAACCGACATCGGGAGCATTCCTGGTAATTATAGTCAGGTAAATAGTACGGTTCATTTTAACATGCGTATTCGCATCGGGATCCTGTTCGATCACCAGCCCTGGTTCCTTGTCTACCTGGTACACCGAATCGATCTGGTACCTTAGTCCCTGGCGTTAAGCTGCTCCACGGCTTCCTCTACAGACAAGCCCTTCAGCTTGGGTACAGGTATGCCTTCGCCATGCCGTGTATAATACCGGAGACTGAAGAAAATGAAGAGTAAGAACAATGCTAAGGATAAGATAGCAATTATCAGGTTCTTGCGGAATGTTTGCGTTTTGAGGTATGCTAAAAACTTATTCATCTAATTGTAGCTCTTCTTGAAAATAAGTTCAAACTTAACTCAAAAATCAGGAATATGGAAGATAATATTAATCCGCGCCCAGTTCATTTTATTAACTATATGGGTTTAAGTGTTAAACTTATAAATACTCTGTGCCTGTTTTATAAAATTACTACCCAAAATTTTTAAGTTTGAAGCATGAAGAAGACAATTGCCCTTGTAACCGGCGGATTTACCGGTGAATCTGTTATCTCTTTGAAAAGTGCAGAGGTTATTGACAGTAATATAGACCGTGAACTGTTTGATGTTTACAAGATTATCATTACGCGTGAGCACTGGTATTATGTTGATGAGAGCGGAATAAAACATGTAATAGACAAGAATGACTTTTCCTTACAGATTAAGGATAAGAAAATAACCTTCGACGGCGTGTTCATAGGATTGCACGGTTCGCCGGGAGAAGACGGTAAGCTGCAGGGATATTTTGATATGGTAGGTTTGCCCTATACCACCTGTGATGCCATCACCTCTGCTATTACGATGAACAAAGGATATACCAAGGCGATCGTTAACGGAGTAAAAGACCTGCATGTGGCCCGTTCTGTTCAGTTGTTCGAAAACCATGAAACATTATCTGCAGAAATACTGCAGGACCTGAAACTTCCGCTTTTTGTAAAACCCAATAACGGGGGGAGCAGCATAGGAATGAGCAAGGTTAAAACGGCAGAAGAATTGCCGGAAGCACTTGCCAAAGCTTTTAAGGAGGACAGCCAGGTGCTGGTCGAAGAGTTTATAAAAGGCCGGGAGTTTACCGTAGGCGTGTACAAAGGCAAAGAAGGTATCAAAGTATTACCCGCAACAGAAATTGTAACCTCCAAGGAGTTTTTCGATTTCGAAGCCAAATATACTGCTGGTGTGACAGAGGAGATCACCCCGGGCAGAATGACTGCCGATGAACTTGCAAGAGTGGAAAGGGTAGTGGCAGAAGCCTATCGCAAATTAAACTGCGGCGGGGTTGTGCGGATCGATTATATACTCGAAGAAGGCAGTGATAATTTTTACTTTATTGAGGTGAATACGGTACCGGGGCAGACAGCGACCAGCCTGATTCCCCAGCAGGTACAGATTGCCGGACGTACCATAAAAGATTTCTATACAGAGCTGTTGGAAGTGGCTCTTAAATAACAAGGCTGGCAAGAGATACAAGCTGCCGGAAGGCTGGTTTGTATCTCAGCTTTACATGATTTTTATATTCCATGGAATTAACCCTCACCACACCGGCTCTGCTGTTCCCGGCCATTTCCCTGCTGCTTTTAGCTTATACCAATCGTTTCCTCGCCTTGGCCAGCCTCATCAGGACACTTAAAACACAATATGTCGAAAACCAAAGCCCGCATCTTCTGAGCCAGATCGCCAATATCAGGACCCGGATTATACAGGTGCGCAATATGCAGACCTGCGGCATACTTAGTTTTTTACTATGTGTTTTGACCATGTGGCTGATGTATAATAACCAGCAAATGCTCGCAAAATATATGTTCGGGATAAGTCTTCTCCTGCTGATGATCTCCCTGATGATCTCTTTAAGGGAGATCCTGATCTCGGTCAGGGCTCTGGAGATCGAACTGGAAGATATTGAGCAATACGTAAGGGACAACGAAGCCAGGAAATAATGTTGACGATCAGCACTCCCGCAATCTTATTTCCTGCAACATCGCTTATCCTGCTAGCCTATACTGCCAAGATGATTCAGCTGGCTAATCTTATAAGAAGCCTGAAGAAACAATATCTGGCCGACAGGGATAAGGCTGTTCTTTCCCAGATTGTAAGCCTGAGAAGAAGGATATACCTTATCAGGAACATGCAGGCATGCGGTATACTTAGTTTTATAACAGGCGGAGTGTGTATGATGATGCTGTTCTGGGGATTTCAGCTTCTTGCAGAGTATATCTTCGGACTGAGCTTAACACTCCTGCTTATATCCTTATTCCTTTCTTTTAAAGAGATAAGGATCTCCGTTTCGGCGCTTAATATTGAACTGGGACTGATCTCGAAGTCACGGAAACTATAACACAGTGAAAAGAATATCCGGTTTAGCCATAAGGTAAACCGGATATTGAATTCTATTTTACATCAAATTCTATCTCTGTATCTCCCCAGCTCATTTCGACTTCTCCAGATTTGGAGATTGTAAAAGTAAGCTGCTCAGCAAACTTATCAGCCTTCTCAGGTTTTACCGATACCCTTAACTGGTCAGCAGCTTCTTCATATTTAGTACCCCACTGATCCCATGTTTTGTTGAAAATGATCGTCCATTCATTTTCACCCGGGATAGTGTACAAGCCGTATTTTCCGGCAGGAAGCGCCTTGCCTTCAATGGTTACATTTTTACTTACCTCGAATATGGTAGCTTCATTGGCACCAGTGCGCCATACTTTGCCGAAAGGCGCAAGTTCTGTTCCTATTTTACGGCCCTTAACGGATGGTTTACTGTAATCAATACTAACTACAGCACCACTTTTTATGGTTTGTGTTACTTTTGCCGGCGGACTAGCCCTCTTGCTTTTATCCTGTTGAGCAAATGCAGTAGCGCCAGTCAGGAATGTAGTGATCAGTGTTAAAACAAATAGTTTTTTCATCTTAGTAAATATTGTTTGTTTATTTAAGTTGATATGCAATAATACTCTTTTTATTGAATGTTGGAACGTAAATTATATTTTCAGCCGGGTTATAACCCAAATCTGCAATATTCATACCCGTATCTTCGGTATCCATCAGGAGCTCAGCGCTGCCGTCCTTATAAATATAATATAACAAGCCCGCCCAGCAGGAAAGCAGGAAATCGCCGTTTTTTAACCTGACCAGTCCGTCGCCGGTCTCAGGGAACCCGTCTGCAATCTTAGTGATCTTTTTATCGGGTCCGGCTTTCAGAAATTCGACACCTCCGGCAATGTAAAGATCGCTGCCCACAGCACTAAGCCCGTTCACATTTGTGATTCCCTCAAGCCATACCGATGGCCTGTTATTTTCAATGCGGTGTATTTTACCCGTCCGGGAGTCGGAGACATAGATCACATTCTTCGGACCTACGGTAATGTCGTTCAGCGCAACAGCTCCGTCGATCGCTATCTTAGAAACGATCTTCGCAGCCTTCATATCAATGACCACCACTTCCTTTATATCGGCAACATACAGGGTATTGCCGATCCTGCCCATACCTTTGGGTGCATTTAAACCGGTTATCCATAAGGTATCAAGTATCTTACCTTTGAAATCCACGATCCCCACACCTCCTTTGCCGTCGGGTGTCCAGCCTCCGCCATCAATCAGCGTAACATACATTATCTTTTTCTCAAAATCGGGAAGAGCAGATTCGGGCACTGCAAGTGTGTCGGTTTCCCATAGCTTAACAAGCTGGTGCTTTTGGGCCTTTACAGAAAAGATCAGGAATACTAAAAGCAGAATAGTTGATGATAGGAACTTCATATTATTTAGTTGATACAGATACTCTCCAGATGGTGTTAGCCGCGTCATCAGTTACGAGTAAAGCACCGTCTGATAATTCTGCTACACAGACAGGGCGACCGTAAACTTCGCTTTTTGATTCGTCAGCAATGAACCCGCTTAGGAAATCTTCAGGCGGCCCCGATGGCTTACCACCGGCGAAAGGTACAAACATTACTTTATATCCTGAAAATTCAGACCTGTTCCATGAGCCGTGCTGACCAACAAAGGCGCCCTTCCTGAATCTTTCAGGAAATGCTGTTCCTTTATAAAATGTAAGTCCGAGGGAGGCCGTATGCGAGCCCATAGCTACATCCGGAACTATAGCCTTTTTAACAAGGTCTGCTCCCTGTCCTTTCATCCGGGGATCGGCGTTCTGACCAAAATAGGAGTAGGGCCAGCCATAGAACCCTCCCTTTTTAACACTGGTGATATAGTCGGGCACAAGCTCGTCGCCCAGGTTATCGCGTTCATTTACTGCCGTCCACAAGGTAGAGGTGCCCGGTGCCCAGTCCATACCCACCGGGTTGCGGAGGCCTGACGCATACAGAACTTCGCCAGACCCGTCAGGATTAATTTCAAGGATGGCGGCCCTGCGGTGTTCGTGCTCAATGCCATGCTCGGCTACATTACTTCCGGAACCTACAGTAACATAGATCTTCGAACCATCGGCGTTGGCGAGGAGATTTCTTGTCCAGTGATTGTTATATCCTCCTGCAGGCAGCTCGAGTATTTTTTTACCTGCTGCGCTTATGTTGGTTTCCCCGGTTTTATAAGGATAACGTATTATCCCGTCCGTATTGGCAACGTAGAATGAATTATTGAGGATAAGCATGCCAAAGGGTCTGTTCAGCCCCTGAAGAAAAACTTCCTTTGTTTCTGCCCGCCCGTCTTTATCATTATCTCTGAGTAAAAGTATCCGGTTGGATGTTCCGCGTCCGGTACTGGCTTCGGCAACAAAAATGTCCCCGTTAGGCCCAACGTATATCCAACGTGGATTGCTGAGTCCGTCTGCGAATTTATTTACCTTAAACCCCGCAGGTGCCACCGGCGTTTTTCCTTCCGGCCAGCCGATAACCTCGCTGTTTTTCCTGGAAGCAGGTGTTGCGTACGGCGCAGGTAATTTTGTTTCTGATTGCGAATAACCAGGCAGTGAATTGATAATGCCGGCTAGTAGGAGCAGCAATGCTGTTTTTTTCATATTAATGCAGATGTTTGAAATAGGTTATAGTAATAACGCTTCCAGCTGCAGGATAATTGCAAGCTGGCCGGGATGAATTTTAATTTTCGCATCTTCTGTTAAAAACCATTCCGCTTTGTCTGCTTCAGGGTAAGATTTTACTATCCCGGTGCGCGGCGGCCACTCCACTTCAAAAGTATTAGAGCTGATGTACGCAGGCTCAAAGTCTTCTTCGATAGCCCAGGTCTGTATAATCTTGCCGCTTTTTATTTTTACGGGTTCCAGCGTTATAAAATCATGGCCCGAAATGCGGTTGCCCGTTTCTTCGTAAAACTCCCTTATTGCAGATTTATGAGGATCTTCCTGGTCTGAATATTCTCCCTTAGGTACTGACCAGACTCCGGCGTCTTTGTTTTGAAAAAATGGCCCCCCTGGGTGTACCAGCAATACCTGCAGTTCATTGTTGCTGTTGAACCGGTAGCATATAATGCCTGCACTTTTTTTACTCATGATCTGTGTACATCAAATGTGGTGATCTAAAAAAACGACACCGTGATTAAATATAGTACAATTTAATATACAATGATTTGAGTCATTATATTAACAATTAACACAATTGTAACAATTTGTTTTACATATTTGTAATCTTTCAAAATAACCTATACATTAGTAACGAAATAACAGAATATAATATTTATGGCTTAGTATTTGATAATTTTATCACTACAGAGATTATCCAATTAATCATTCTGTTGAACAGGTCTTTATTCTCTTAACATTTTTTTTACGGAGGTAACAATGAAATTAAAAGAATTCTTATTAAACGGTTTTAGCTTTAATGAAATCCTTAGGCAGTTTGCCATTGATCAATCTGATTTTACTATCCAGGATGAAGACCTGATCCTATCGAGAAATACGCATTCAAGCAAGGAGATCTTGAAAGAGAGGGTGCACATTCAGGGACGGAACACCAATGGGATAGTTAACTTTTTTGGTACGTTGCATTGCAACTTATTAGATAAGCTGGCAGTTTTCGAACTGGATTCGGTAGAACAGCAGCAACAACAACAGATTTCAGCCGCCTGAGAAACGGCTATAAAATAAAAAAGCCCGCTTTACTCAAGCGGGCTTTTTTATTGGACTTATATTTTATTTCTTCGGAGAAGGCTTTTGCTGCGACTGGCGCATATAGTCTTCCATTCTCTGCTGGAACTTCGATTTTTTCTTCTCAGACTCCGGCTTCTTTTTATTTTCCTGTATCCGGGCATGTATCTTTTCATCGTTCACCATCTGGCGAATGATAAGCTGCTGCCCGAAAGTGAGCATGTTAGCACAGAAGTAATAATAGTTCAAACCGGCAGGGTAGCTGTTAAGTACCCCAAGGAAGATAATAGGAGTGATGTAACCTATATATTTCATCTGCCCGGTCGCGCCTGATACCTGGTTATTATAATAGGTAGTAAGTAAGGTGGTAAGCGTCATCAGCAAACACATCAAACTGATATGGTCTATGTTTATCAGCGGAATTTTTGCGAAGTTGATCACTGAATCATAGGTCGACAGATCCTTCATCCACAAAAAGCTTTCGCCCCTGAGCTCGAACAGGTTCGGGAAGAAGAAGAAGAAGGCCATGATGATCGGCATCTGAAGCAGCATCGGTATACATCCGCCAAGCGGGTTTACCCCGGCTTTTTTGTAAAGCTTCATGTATTCCTGTTGCAGAAGAGTCGGATTATCTTCGCCCACCTTGGTTTTTATTTCGTCCATCTCAGGCTTTAAGACCTTCATCTTAGCCATAGAAAGGTAGGACTTATACGTTAGGGGCGACAGTACCAGCTTAAGCAGCACGGTTAACGCCAGGATGATAAAACCATAGTTCCAGTCAAAACGCTCAAGGAAGTTGAATATAGGAAGTACCGCTACACGGTTAACCCATTTCAGCGGGCCCCAGCCAAGGTCAATCTGTCGCTCCAGGCTGTAACCCTGGTCTTTCAACGTTTTGAAGCGGTTCGGGCCGAAGTAAAATTCCATAGGGTAGGAATTTATTTCCTGCGCTTTAAAAGGCAGCTGTAATGTCGCTGCATATAATTTTACTATACCAGGCTGATTTGAAGTTTCAACAGCTAAAGTGCCTTTGTCGAAACCATCTTTTGCGATAAGCACATTCGAGAAAAAGTGCTGTTTAAACGATACCCATTTAATTTTACCGTCTTCTCCAAGTTCTTTTTTCTCATCCTTCGTGGTGCCGATATGATCGACCTCATCATCAGCATGATTGAAATAAGCTCCCGAATATTTATGCTCGCTGGTGATGTCTTTTTCCTTCTGCTTTAATACTGCAGACCAGTTAAGCGTAAGGCCCTGCGCCGGGTTAACAACATGCTGTATGCCATTGGCAACAATAGTAAAGCCAACTTTGAAACCCTGGCCTTTTAAAGTATACACATAGTCGATGTACTGGTTCTGTGCGTAATTTAAACGCATAGTAACCGAGCCCGAATCTGTTTTTACCACTTTCAGCCCCTGGGCAGAGGGAGTAAAGAACAGGTCTTTAGTATTTATATTACTTCCGGAAGCATTAAAACCTAAGCTGAAATTGCTTTCATCAGCATCGAACATGATGACAGGCTTTTTGTCGTAAGTCTTAAAGTCTTTCAGTTCTACTGTTTCAATACGACCGCCTTTGGTGCTGATATTTACCTTGATATTCTCGTTTTCAAGAACAACAACTTCCGCATTTCCGGTTCTTGCAGTTCCGAATGGGCCTTTAAGTAAATTTGAATCGATCGCCGGTGCTGCGGTTCTTGCAGCTGCCGGTAATTTCGCCGCCGGTTTTACCTGTTTTGCTGCGGCAATTGAGTCCTGTACTGTTTTTTCTCTCTTTAATTCTTCTTCCGAAGGCTTCATGAAATAAGTAGAGCCTACCAGAATAACTAAGATCAAAAACAGACCTGTGAATGTATTTCTATCCATTATTTTCGCTAATCCTCTTTTCTAAATTTTTATTTTTTCCTGGATTGTGCCAGAGAAGCGGCGACAAAGTTAACAAAAAGTGGATGAGGATTAGCAACTGTTGATTTTAATTCAGGGTGAAACTGACCCGCTACAAAGAAGGGGTGGTTTTTAAGCTCAATAATTTCTACGAGGTTGTTTTCCGGATTGATACCTGAGGCGATC
>Ga0265780_10001020_pt1 | contig 41160 bp, 62 predicted proteins | sample P1T30metagenome_FD_192432 | JGI IMG/M metagenome (GOLD analysis project Ga0265780, IMG submission 192432) | Plant litter microbial communities from East Loma Ridge, Irvine, California - P1 T30 | ecosystem: Environmental > Terrestrial > Plant litter > Unclassified | place: USA: California...
TGCTCGAGGGCGGAGTTCACCCCTCCATTGCGGACCTGGTCGGCGTGTTGCGCGAGGTCGGGTTCGAGGCCGATCTCGCAAAGGCGATCGGCGAAGCGGCGAAACCGATCCTCGAACGTGTCGGCGAGCCCGAAACAAAGGGCATGGCGTCCGAAACCGAGGCGTTCTATAAGCAACTCTCGGCCGGCCTTTCGGCGGCCAACTAGGGAAAGGCGGGACCATGAAGAAGTTCGGTTCGATGACGTCGGTCGCGGCGCTCTCGGCTGGTCGTATGTACGCGCTTGGGGCGACCATGTCGCCGACCGAGCGCGCGCGCGGTCGGTTCATGCGCGACGGCAACGGTCACAACCCAACGGGCGAGAAGCGGACGCCCGAGCAGATCGCGGACGACCTGGTAAAGTCCGTCAACACGGCGCGGGACGAGGCCAAGTCGGCCGCGACCGAGGCCGTCGAGGCCGTCAAGAAGCTCGGCGATATTCCGGCCGGCCTCAAGGAAACGGTCGATAACCTCATCTCCAAAATGAACGGATCGGAGCAGCAGCTTACCGAGTTCGGCCAGGCGATCGAGGCGCTCAAGAAGTCGGGCGCGTCGGACGACGAGGTCAAGACGCTCGGCAACGCGTTCGTTGAAAGCGACGAGTTCAAGTCGTTGATCGGCGACAAGGGCGGTCGCGGTCGCGCAACCGTCGAGACGAAGGCGACTATCACCCTCGCGACGACCAACGCGGACGGCTCGGCCGGCTCGGCCGTCGCGCCGACCCGGCTCTCGGGTATCCAGACGCTGCCGCAGCGTCGGCTGGTCGTGCGCGATCTTATCACGCCCGGTCAGATGGCGGGCAACTCGCTGCAGTACGTCCGGCAGTCGGGTTACACGAACAACGCGGCCGTTGTGGCGGAAGGCGCGCGCAAGCCGCAGTCTGATCTCAAGCTCGCGCTGGTCGATACCACTGCCAAGGTGATCGCCCATTTCATGAAGGCGTCGCGCCAGGTTCTGGACGATGCGCCGCAGCTCCGGTCGCTGATCGACAACAATCTCCTGTACGGGCTCGCTTTCCGCGAGGAGGCCGAAATCCTGTACGGCGACGGCACGGGGCAGCATCTCCTCGGCATCGTGCCGCAGGCGCAGGCGTTCAATCCCCCGGCGGCTGTCGGCGATGCGCTCTCGCCGATCGATCAAATCCGGATGGCGATCCTCCAGGCGGTTATCGCCGAGTTCCCGGCGACGGGGATCGTCATCAACCCGATCGATTGGGCGCGTATCGAGATGATGCGCGTCGATCGTGACGCGGACGGCAAGCCTAAGGGCGCCTATCTGATCGGCCAGCCTCAGGGCGACGCGCCGCTCCGTCTGTGGCGTCTCCCGGTCGTGGAAACCCCGGCTATCACGGCCGGTAAGTTCCTGACCGGCGCGTTCCGGCTCGGCGCACAGCTGTTCGATCGCTGGGTCGCGCGCGTCCAGCTCTCGACCGAGAACGAGGACGATTTCGTCAACAACCTGGTTACGATCCTCGCCGAGGAGCGGCTCGCGCTGGCGGTCTACCGTCCGGAAGCGTTCATTTACGGCGATCTCGATTGGACCTTGCTCGATCCTGCCAACCCCTAACCGGGCTGGCGATCGACAATCCGCGCCACTGCCAAGCGCGCGGGGAGAAGGGGGCCGGGCCGGCTGGTCCGGTCCCCTTTGTTTTTAGGGACCGGCGGCGCGGTGTCGTCGGAGTGTACGGAGAGAGACGGCATGGAATACGATTTCGATGTCCGGCGCGAAATGTCGGGCGACAAGGATTACGTGACGGGCGACACGCGCAAGCTATCGGCCCTTGACGCAATCCACCTGGTCCGCTCGGGGGCGCTAACGCCCAAGGGCGCGGAAGCGGAGAAGGCAATGCAGGCGCTTATGAACGACACGCCGGAGGATCGCTCCGGGATCGTGCAGCGGGTGAAAGAGGACGCTCCTCGCAATAAGGATAACGGCAACGCCCCGGCCAATAAGGGCGCGAGCGGCGGCAAGGCCAAGTCCGGCGCGAAAGGCGCGAAGGCGGCCGGGGCGGCTGGCCCGGCAACCGGGACCGGCTCCGGCAATGACGGCGCGGGAACGGATGGCGCGGGCGATACCGGCTCGGCGGGCGGCGGTACGGGCGGCGGCGAAGGCGGCGGCGAGGGTGGCTCGACCGAGGGCCAGGGCGTCAATGGCGACGGCTCCGACACGTCCAACGGCGGCGACGGCTCGACCGGCGCGGCGACCGGCGGCGCGACCGGCGCTCCTCCTGCCCCGCGCAAGCGCCGGTAAGCGGCCATGCTGGACCTGGTCGGCGAGCCTGTCTCCCTGGCGGAGGCGAAAAAGCATCTCGGCGTTCGGACCGACTTTCGGGACGAGGAGATCGCCGGGCTGATCGTTGCCGCTCGGGAGCGGGTCGAGCTTTACACGGGACGCGCCCTTACCAGGCGTGTCGTCGTGCAAACGCTCGACCGGTTCGCCGATCCGGCCGGGCCGATCGTTTGCGAGTTCGGGCCGGTGCATTCGGTCGAGGGCGTCCGCTACCTCTCGAGCGGCCAGCTAATCGACCTGGACGACGCGTTCGTCCCGGTCGGTCCGATCGGCAACCGGTGGCACATCTACGGCGGCGGATCGTGGCCTACCCTGGCCGCCCCCGCTTTCGCCGAGGTGCGCTATCTGGCGGGTTTCGGTCCGCTGCCGGACGGGGAGGAGGGGGTAGCGGTTCCGATCCCGCAGCTCCTCCTCCGCGCTGTCATGCTGCTTGTCGGGACCTGGTTCGAGAACCACGAGGGCGCAATCGTGGGAACGTCGGTGGCGGAGCTGCCGTTCGGTGTTAAGGATGCTTGCCGGGACTTTCGCCCGTCCGGCATAGCGTAGAGGAGAAAACGACGTGTCGAAATTCGATCGCAAGACGCAGCAGCTCAAGGCCCGCGTCCAATACGTGCGCGGAACCGTTCGCAAGGCGAAAGGCTCGACCCTTAACGAGGCCGAGGCGGACACCATGACGGACAAGCAGATCGAGGACGAGATCGCTCTCGGCCATCTCGAGGCCATCGATATCGAGCCGGCCGAGAAGCTGGAGGACGAGACGCTCGCGGAGTCCAACGGCGAGGCGGCCGAACCCGAGACGACGTCCGAGCCGAGCCCCGCCGAGACTGTGGCGGCGCAGGCCGAGGCGGCGCAGGCCGAGGCAGCTCCCCGGCGCGGCCGCAAGTAATGCGGTCCGGCGACCTGGATAGTCTCGTCAAGTTCGTGCGGCCGGGCGTTCCCTCGCGGGACGGCCGCTCGCGCGTCCCTGGCGCGGACGTCCTGGTCGCCGACCTGGTCCCCTGTCACGTCCTCGGCGGGCAGGGGACTGAGCGGTTCGCAAACGCGGAGAACGCGGCAACCGCCCCGATTGTCATTACGGTGCGCCGCGAACCCGATCTCGACGGTCTGGATACCGGCGACGTTGCGATCCTCCTCGAGACGGGCAAGCGGTACGATATCAAGTCTGTCCGTCCGGGGACGCGCGACCCTCGCCGCGACCTGGAAGTCCTGGCGGTCGGCGATGGCGCTAACGGATAGCGGCTCGGTCGAGCTTTCCGGCTTTCGCGAGCTGGACGATACCTTTTACGATCTCGGTAAGACGCTCGGGAAAAACGTCCTCCGCCGCGTCGGCACGAAGGCGCTCGAGCCTATGGCCGATCACGCTCGCGCCCTGGTCGGCGTTCGCCGGGGCTTCCTGAAACGCTCGATCCATGTCGGCACGTCCCTTGCGAAGTCGCAGCGCGCCAAGGCGAGCCGATCGGGCGGGGCCTTCCGGCTCGACGCCCAGGACGGCGTCACGATCTATATGGGGCCGGGGCAGGACCCGGCGGCAATAACGGAGGAGTTCGGCAAGTTCGACCAGGCCCCCGATCCCTACATGCGCCCGTCGTTCGATGCGGAGGCCATGAATACGATCCAGCGCATCGCCGATGGGCTATGGCCGGAGATCGACAAGGCGGCGGCAAGGCGCGCCCGCAAGCTGGCAAAGCAGGCTAGGGGCTAGTCCGGTTCCCGACGATCAATCCCTCGAAAGCATGGAACACGTTTTATGGCCGATGTAGGTTCCGCGATCGTCGCCCGTCTCGAGGGCGATCCCGCTTGGGTGGACGCTATAGGCGATCGGCTCGATTGGGGCGTTTCGTTGCAGGAAACTCCGTTCCCGCGCGCTGTGGCGACGTTCATCACGCGAGATCGACCGGACCATTATACGGGCTCCGACATGGCAAGCTCGCGGCTGCAACTGGACGTCTATTCGGTCGTATCGTCGCAAGAGGCGAGCGATATCGCCGAGATCGCGATCGGCATCCTGCAACCGGAGGACACGGTCGCCGGGGTTCGGTTCACGCGGGCCACGGAGGTTGATGGCCCGAACGATGGCGGCGACCAAACGGATACGCTATACGTCTACCGCGCGCGGACCGATTTCGCGTTGCTTCATACCGACGAAGGGGTTTGAAATGGCAGTAGCACCTAGCAAGGCAAAGACGGGTTTCGGCTCGAAATTCTCTTGCGCCGCAACGGCGGCTCTACTCGCGACCGGTGGCGATGGGATCGATTGGTCGGAAGTCACCGCACTTACGCCTCCGGCTGACACGGCCGATACGGAGGAGGTCACTCATATGCAGTCGCCGGATCAGCGGCGCGAGTGGATCAAGACGCTGATCGATAGCGGCGAGGCCGACATCGAGACGAACCTCGTCGCGGGCGGTCCGACCGATCTCGCCATGCAGGCGGCGATGCTCTCCCCGGATGCCGTGTTCTACAAGATGGCAATTCCGGCGGCCGAGCGCGGCAAATTTTGGGTCATCACGGGCCTTTGCCTGGTGACGGGTTATACCCGCTCGACCCCGATCGCGGGCAAGATGACGGGTACGGCTCGGCTCAAGTTCACCGGGACCCGGACCGAGGCGGCGTCCGCATGACGGCCGTCCCGGAGAAAGAGCTGCGCCGCGTGTTCGTGCCGATGGGGGGTCGGGAGGTCGAGGCCAAGTTCTCGACAAACGGGCTTTGCACTGTGGAGGAGGAGTTCGGCGGGCAATCGCTCGAGACGATCGGCAAGCAAATGGAGGCCGGCGGCGCTTCCTTTGCGGCCGTCCGCGCCATCTTTCGCGCGGCGCTGTTCCACGATGCCCCCGAGCTGTCGCCCGTCCAGGCCGGCCGAGTGCTGCAAGAGGTCGGGACCGAGTTCGCCGGACGCGTCATCCAGCAGGCGTTCGACAACTGGAAAGCGGGCGAGCTTGGGCTCCCGGTGAAGCTGCCGGACCTGGACGCGCAGGCTCGCCTCGCGTTCGAGGTCGGCAACGTCCGTTACGTCCTGGCGTTCGGCTTCAATGCGATGGCCGAGATCGAGCCGGCATTCCCCGGCATGTCTATGCCACAGATCGCGGCCGAGCTGGCGGGCGGCGGGGTGTCCGTCATGCGCTTGCGGGCGATGTTCCGGGCTGCGCTGATCGATTGGCGAGAAACGTCGCTGTTCGAGGCCGGCGAGCTGATGGACGTTATCGGCCTGGCGACCGTGTCCGAGGCGGTCGGGAAAGCGTTCATCGGCGCGTTCCCCAAGGTCCCCGCAAATGATGGGGACCAGGGGGGCGAGGTTGAGGGCAACCGCACGACGCGGAGGGCGGCGGCGGCTGCGAAAAAGGCAAACCCTACGAAGCCGCGACCCCGGAAGGGTGGGACTGGGAAGCCCTAGAGGCGCTGTGGAATAGGGAAGGGCTCGACCCCGACCTATTTTGGCGCGTCACCCCTCACCGGTTCTCCGTCATCATGGAAGGCCGTCGCCAGGCGAACGAGGCGGCGGAGGATCACCGGGTCGCGGTTGCCTGGTATGGGGAGGCGTTCCACCGGATGAAGCGCCTTCCCGGTCTGGACACGGTCCTACGCGCGGGCCAGCCATTGGAACCGCAGACGCCGGCTGATATGCTCGCCGTTATGCAAGCGATCCAGGCGGCGGGCGGCGACGTCTCTATCGAGCTGGTGGACGAAAAGGACCTGTAAACATGCCCTCGGCCGTCATTGGCGCGCTTCGCGTTGATCTCAATCTCGGCACTGCCGGATGGAAAAAGGGGCTCGCCGAGGCGCAAAGCGACGCCCAGGGCGCGGCCGCTAAATTCAAGGCGGTCGGGGGTACGATCACGGCGGTAGGCGCGGGGCTTACCGCCGGGATCACTGCGCCGTTGCTCGGGATCGGCGTCGCGGCGGTCAAGACGGCGGCCAACTTTGAAGCGGCCATGATTAAGGTCAAGATCGCCACGCAGGCGACCGGCGACCAGATGAAGCAAATGAACGACCTGGCGCTCCAGCTCGGTAAATCGACCGTGTTCTCCGCGTCGGAGGCGGCCGGAGCCATGGAGGAGCTGGCGAAGAACGGCGTTTCCGTGGAGAACATCCTCGGCGGCGCGGCGAAGGCGGCCGTTGACCTGGCGGCGGCGGCGGGCTCGGAGCTGGGGCCGGCGGCGGTCGCCGTGTCCGACGCGATGAACCAGTTCCACCTGTCCTCGAAAGACTTGCCGGCGCTCGTCAACCAGATCACGGGCGCGGTCAACGAGTCCAAGCTCGACTTTAACGACTTCCAGCTCGGTATGGCGCAAGCGGGCGGCGTGGCGGGCGCGGTGGGCGTGTCGTTTGAGGACTTCAACGCGGTTCTAGCCGGAACCTCGTCCATGTTCTCGAGCGGTTCGGACGCCGGAACCTCGTTCAAGACGTTTCTTAATTCGCTCGGCGGCTCGACCAAGCAAGCAAAGGCGATGATCGAGCAGTATGGCCTGTCGTTCTACGACGCGGCGGGCAAGCTCCGCCCGATGGCCGATATCGCCGAACAGCTCCGGGTGAAGCTCGGCGGCCTATCGGACGAGGCAAAGACGAACGTCCTCAAAACGATATTCGGAACCGACGCCATGCGGACGGCGGTCGGGTTGATGAACCAAGGCGCGAAGGGCCTCGACGATATCGCGGCGCGGATCAAAAAGACGGACGCGGCCGCGCAATCGGCCGAGCGAATGAAAGGCTTGAACGCCCAGCTCGAGCAGCTCGGCGGGACCCTCGAGACGTTGGCGATCCAAATCGGGCAAACCGGGCTGCTCGATAGCGTAACGTCCGTCCTGACGTTCGTTACCGATATGCTCGACAAGCTAACGGAGCTGTCTCCAGCGGCGGCGCAGATCGCGGTCGTCGGCGCGGCGATTGCGGCGGCGATCGGTCCTATCATGCTCGTCCTCGGACCCGTGATCTCCGGCATTGGCTCGCTGATTACGCTGTTCGGAGCCTGGTCGGCCTCGCTCGGCGCGGCCTCGGCGGCGGCGGGTGGTTTCCTCCCGCTCCTCGCGCCCTTCGCGCCTATCGTCCTCGGCATCGCGGCGGCCGTCGCGGCCGGCTATGTCGCCTGGCAGAATTGGGGGACGATCGCGCCTATCCTGCAAGGGCTATGGCAGACGTTTCAATCGACGCTCGGCCCTCCGCTCCTGACGATCCTGTCCGCGATGTGGGACTCGATCAAGATGTTTGGCAGCGCGTTTGCGACCCTGGCGACGGGCGCGGCGAACGCTCTCGGTCCGGCGTTCCTTGGGATATTCAAGGCGGCGGCCGACGTCATCGGCGGCGCAATGAAGGTTATCGGCAACCTCTTGTCTGCCGTGATCGACCTATTGCAGGGGAATTTTTCCGGAGCCTGGACGCATACCGTCGCGGCCGTGAAGGCGGCGGCGAGCGGGATCGGCTCGGCTGTCGCGGACCTGGTTACGGGTGTCCTCGGTTCGCTCGGCCGGATGGTGTCCGGTATTTGGGATCACCTGGTCAATCAGCTCGGCGGAGCATGGGACGCGCTAAAGAAGCGGATCGCGGACGCTAAGAACGATTTCTTTAGCCTCTATGACGCGGTCGTCGGCCATTCGTATATTCCGGATATGGTGGACGGGATCGCGCAGCACATGGCGCGCCTTGACGGTGTGATGACGAAGCCGGTCAAGGATGCGACGGGCAAGGCGAAAGACGCGTTCAAGCAGCTTCGCGACGATCTCGCGCCGATCCTTAACGAGCTGTTCCCGGAAAGCCGGCAGCTCGTGGATATGCAAAACAAGCTCTCCGTGATCGGCCGAGCTGAGAAGGCCGGCGTCAAAAACGGCGGGCTATCGGCCGACCAGGCGGACGAGGCGCGCCGTCGAGTGGCTCTCGGCCCGACCTACGATAGCGATCGTCAAGACGCGCTCGCGAAGCAAATGGACGATTGGGGGCAGATCGATATCGGCAAGGTGACGAAAGAGGCCGGCGACTTCAAATCGACCCTCCCCGACCTGTCGAAAACCGCCGAGGACACGCGAGCAAAAACCGTCGAGGCGTTCGCCGGGATGGCGCGGGACGTCCTGGGCTCCCTGCGGGGGATGGTGTCGGCGTTCAAGGGCGGCGACATTCTCGGCGGTATCTCCGGCCTGTTCGATATCATCTCCCAGGTTAGCGGCCTGATCGGCGGCAATAAGACGGCCCGCCAGGCGGTCACTGTCACCGGCGGCGGCACGTCCTACGGCGGCGGCCGCGCGCTCGGCGGGCCTGTCGTTCCCGGCAAGCGATACAAGGTGGGCGAGAGTGGCAAGCCGGAGTGGTTCGAGCCCATGGTCCCCGGCCGCGTCGTTCCCGAAAGCGGCGGCGCGGGTGGTGGCGGGACCAACATCTATTTCTCCGGCGTGATGACGTCCGAGGAGTTTTGGGACAAGATCAACGCCGGACACGACAACGCGGCGTTGCGAGGCGCGAACGGCGGCGCGCAGCTCGCGATGGAACGGCAAACCGCGCGCGCGCAAAGGAGCTTAGGTTAATGCCGATCGTCCTCCCCCGCTGGCCTGGTCCCAGCACGGCCGAGGTAACTTACCTCGACTATGGGACCAACCTCGACGGCGGTCCCCAAGGCGGCGGCCCTCGCATCCATCGCCTGGGGAACCGCTTCTCGATCAACGTCAAGATGCCGGCTCTCCGGCTCGAGCCCATGCTCCGGTGGGGCGTTGGTGCGCGCGTGTTCCTCTCGCGCCTTCGCGCCGGGATATCCGAGGGCGTCATTTACCCGTTCCCGCAGCCGGGCCTCGAGATCGGCGCGCCCGGCGTCCCGCTCGTCTCGGCGGCCGTAGCGGCGAATGTCGCGTCCCTATCGTTGCAGGGGATGCGGCCGGGCTACGTGTGGCGGGAGGGGCAATTCTTCAACGTCTACCGGGCGGACGGCCGGGCGATGCTCGCAAGCACAACGGGGGAGGCACAGGTCGCCGCAGACGGGACTGTCGCGCTGCCGATCCTCCCCCGGTTGCGGACGGCCCTCGCGGCGGGCAGTCGAATTAACATGGAACCTGTTATCGAGGGGCGGCTCCTCATCAAAGACGGGTTTACCTGGTCGTTCGATCCTTCCCGTTTCGTCGGGCTGTCGTTCACGATCGAGGAATACGGGAGCAACTGAGATGGTCGGCCTAACCCCACAAATGCGCGCGGCGCTCGAGACGACCGATCCAATTTGCGTCGCTCTCCTCGAGGTACGCCTCCCCAACTACAACTTGCGCGTGATCGACGGCGCGTCCGAGGTCGTATGGCCGAACCTGGATGGCGCGGCGGCGACGTTCGTCGGCCGTGATCCTACCTATGGGGTGTGGAGCGCCTCGGACGCGTTCGGCGACGGGATCGGGGACCAAGTCCCGGCGATGGGCTTCACGCTGCTTCCTACGGACGTCGCCAACGCGGCGAGCCTCACGGACCCCAAGGTCCAGACGTCCCGGACGCGGGTATGGTTCGCCGTGATCGACAAGACGACGGGTGGCCTAGTCCCCGATCCTTACCAACTGTTCGAGGGCGAGCTAGATCAGCCGACGTTGACGGTCGGCAAGGGGACGCTCGAGCTTGAATATACCGTCGCCTCGGCGTTCGAGCGGTTGTTCCTCAACAGCGAAGGCAACCGGCTGTCCGATGCATTCCACCAGCTCCGCTGGCCTGGCGAGCTTGGGCTTCAATATATGACGGGGCTCGTTCGGCAGATCATTTGGGGACCGGGCGATCGGCCGAGCGGGATCACGTCGGCCAATGGCGGCGGCGGCTATTCGTCATCGGTGGCGATCGGCGGCAACCGCGCGACGGTGGCGGCATGAACCGCGCTCTCCCTCCCTCTCCCCCCAAGGGGCGCAAGCGGACCGAGATCGAGCGCCGCGTCGATGCGACCAACGCGACTAAATCCCAATTCGAGGGCAAGGCGTTTTCGCTCCGGCGGCAGCGCGATTGCGGCCGCATGATCGCCTACCACATGCGCCAGCTCGGCCGCCCGCTCCCCATCTCGGCGGCGGGCTCCTGGACGAACGCGGAGGAGGCTCGCAAGGCGCTCGCGCGCTTGGGCGTCGCCAACATTCCCGAGCTGCTCGACAAAAACCTCGAGCGCATTCCGTTCGCGACGATCAAGGTCGGCGACGTGATCCAGCTCGAGGCGGAGCCTGGCGTCCTCGCCGACGTCGGCGCGCTCGCAATATGGATCGGCAACGGAACGGCGTTCGCCTATCACGAGGACGCGACGGGGCCGGTTGCCATTCTCCTGGTCGATCCGCCGCTCGCCGCGTGGGGGGTTCTGTGAAAGTAATCGCGAAGGCTGCTCTAATCGTCGGCGCGGTGGCGGCTATCGCGACCGGTGTCGGCGCGATCGTCGGCGGGACCGCGTTCCTTGCCGCGACGGGCGTAAGCCTGGCGACCGTGTCGGCGATCGGGACCGTCGCCGGCCTGGTCGGGTCCGTTGCCGCGTCGCTCTCCAAACCGAAAGGAACGACGGCCGGATCGTTAACCGACTTCAAGCTCGACCCGGCGGCGACGATCCCGATCATGTTTGGGCGAACGTATAACGGCGGGAACGTCGTCGCGCGGGATAGCTGGGGGACGGATAGCCGATACCAGGGCTTTGCGGTCGTCTACTCCGGCTGCGGCCCGATCGCCTCTATCGAGGGCTTTTACGTCGATCGAACGCTCGTCACGTTCAACGCGGACGGCTCTGCGATCGGTTCGGCGTTCGGCGCGAGCGGGGGGAAGGGGCCATGGATGTGGTTCAAATCTCAGCTCGGCCGAACCCCGGAGCCGGCGGCGCTACAGTTCGGGGTGGCGGGTTTCCCCGGCTGGACGGCGGCGCACAAACTCTCCGGATATGCGGCGGGGACGCTGGTCCTCCAGTTCGACAAGAACGGGAAAAAGTACCAGGGCGGCGTTCCGAAAACCGGGATCGTCGGCCTCGGCGTTCGCGCCTGGGACCCGCGTCTCGATAGCACCTATCCGGGGGGTAACGGGACGTGCCGGCTCGCCGATCCGACGACCTGGCCCTCGACCCGCAATCCCTGGATATTGGCGCTGCAATTCGCGCTCGGCTGGTCGGAGAACGGCTATCTCGTGGGCGGGATCGGCGCGCTCGCGAGGACGATCATCATCTCCGATTACGTCGCGGCCGCCAATATCGCGGACGCGAACGGCTGGAAGGTAAGCGGCGTCCGCGCAACCGGCGATCCCAAGTGGGACACGTTGAAGCTGTTGGCGGAGGCCGGCGGCGGCGAACCGCTATGGCTCGGCGCTTGCCTGTCATGCCTGATCTCGTCCCCCAAGGTATCGGTGGGGACGATCACGTCGGCCGACTTGCGCGGTCCCATTACGATTGTGGGAACGCAGTCCCGGCGGGGCGGGCGGATCAACACGGGCATTCCGAATTTCCGCTCGGAACCGCACGGGTGGGAGATGATCTCGGCATCGGCGATCCCGGTCGCGACCTATGTCGCCGAGGACGGCGGGACCAGGACGAAGGAAATCCCGTTCCAAATGGTCGCCGATCTCGGCCAGGCGGCGCAGCTCACGGCTTATTCAATCGTCAACGGCCGTGAGTTCGGTCCGATCGAGATCAAGCTCGACCCGCGTTGGATCGGGTTGCAGCCAGGGATGGCGGTCAATCTACAGATCCCGGAGGCGGGGCTCAACGGGCAACAGGCGATCGTGATCGCCCGCTCGATCGACCCCGGCTCCGCGATGGTGTCGATTACGCTGAAATCCGAGACTCCGGCAAAGCATGCCTTTGCGCTGGGCTCGACGGCCGTCGCTCCGCCGACGCCATCGCTGGTCGCGCCCGACTATGAAACGGCGGCGGTAAACTATGAGCTTGCCGGGCAGTCGGCCGCCTATATCCGCAACTCCGCGCCCCGCGACGTCGCCCTCTCGGCGGCCGTCGTGCAGGCAAACCAAGTCAAGAGTGCGACCCTCACAACCGCGCCGTGGGCATCGATCTCGGGGCTGATCGTAAAGGACGAGGGCAACGTCGGCCCGAACGCGGAGCGGACGACGTCGCTGCAGGCGGCGCAGACGTCGTTCTCGCTGATCTATGCCCCGCTCACCGGGACCAAGCGCCTTTACGCGACCGTCAAGGCAGTGTCGGGCGATTGGATTACGCTATTCGGCGACAAGGGCGGAGCGGGGCAACATACTTGGTTCAACCTAAAGACGGGCGTCGTCGGCACGAACAACAACACAAGCGCGAGCATCGAGGCGCTCGGCAACGGCTGGTATCTGTGTAGCATCCTCAACACGTTTAACGGCGGCAACGTCGGGTTTACCGTGGCGTCTGGCGATGCGACAAACAATTCGGTCGTGGGGCAAAAGGCGCTGTTTACCAACGTCTATTGGTCGGACCCGGCTACGGCCGTCGCGGTTACGATCGGCGATCATACTCGCGACTATCCGGATCGCTCGATCGCTGTAACCGGGGCCACGCTGCAGGGCCTGCCGTTCTCGTCTAACGTCCTGATCTACTACGACGACCAATCGCGCTCCGCGACGGCTCCGGCCTATCAATGGACGCTCGATTATGAGGTCGCGGTAAACTCGGCCTCCAATCCTTATCGGCATTACGTCGGGCTCACCCCGACCCCGGCGGCGTCCGGCGCTCCCGTCCAGGGCGACCCGCCCCCCTATCCCGGCGGCGGCGGGTACTGTGTGGACGAGGACGCTATGGTCCTCCTCTATGACGGCTCGGAGAAGCGGGCGGGGGACCTGGTCGTCGGCGACCTGGTCAAGACGCGCCACGAGCTGACGTTCGAGGTCGGCAACTGGCCGGTGCAGGCGGTCGATCGGGCTTGGTGCGAGGAGGCTTGGCAATGGCGGACGGTGCGCGGTTCCCCTGCTCACCTGGTCCATGCGCTAGACGATTGGCATCGCCTGGACGAGGTCGGCGAGCCGGCGGGGTCGTGCTACGTCGCAAAGATTACTGTCGCCGGGGCGCATACGCTAATCACCAACGGCGAGCTGTCGCACAATATCAAGATGAACCAACAGCAGCAGCTCTAGGCAAACGAGGTCGTACAATGAAAGGGAAGCCCAATGCGTGAACCGGCAAACTACGAAATCCGCGCGTCGCGGCATCAACCGCTATTGCTCCAGGTCGGCTTTCCCGGCGTCGATTTCACCGGGCAGGATTTCTCGTTCCAGGTGCGCGAGAACAAGGAAAGCGCCGCGACGTTGATCGATCTCCCCAAGGGGGCCGGCGCTAATGCCGTGGTGGTTGCCGTCGCCCAGGTGGACGGCAACGCCTATACGACGATCACGATCCAGGCGAGCAAAGCGACAATGGAGGCGATCCCCGCGCCCGCGCCGATCGGGTCGGATGGCAATTTCTATTACGGCCTCAAGATGAGCGGGTTCGATATCATGACCGGCGGGTTCATTCTTCTCGCCGCTGCAAATCACGCGTAACGCGAGGGGGATTTAGAATGGTCGATGTTGTTCTCTACGTCCAAGACAAGCGGGTCGATCTCAAGACGGACCCGCAGCTCCTGGTCGCGCCGATCCTGGCGCTCGTCACGCGGGCCGAGGCGGCGGCGGCAACCGTCAACGGGATCAGGCAGGATGCCGGGGCGGCGCGCCGGGCGCTTGAAGCGATCCTCGCCGTTCCCATTGCGATGCCGATCGACGGCAATCCGAATAACCTCTCGTCCGATGCGGTTGCGCCGGCCGATCAAGGAACGATCAAGCTGCTGATCGCGCAAACCAATACGGGCGCGACGAATATCAGTATCGGCGGCGTGTTCTATCGGATCGCTCGGCCCGGCACGGGCGCAGCTATGGCGGCCGGCGATCTCCCGGCCGGGCGGGTCGTGACGCTGCAACGGTCAAATGCGGGCGCGGGCTGGTTCCTGACTGCCGGAACCGATCTCCGCCTCCCCAGCGCGGCCGACCTGGCGGCTGTAGGAGCGTCCGCTACCGGGGCGCAGGCCAGCGCGGTCGCTGTTCGCGCGGCGCTCGAGGCCCTGGTCGGCGTACCGGTGGCAGTCGTATCGGCGGACAATCCGAACACGATCACGGTAAGCGGCGCGGCCGTCGCAAATGGCGGCTCGTTCGAGGCGCTGATCGTCGCGGCCAACACGGGCAAGGTGACGATAAGCAAGGGCGGCGTAACGATGCGCCTCGTCGTCAACCCCGGCACGGGAGCGGAGGCGGCCGGCGGCGAGCTGGTCCCCGGAACGATCCGATCGTTTACCCGGTCGGACGGTGGCGCGGCCTATATCCTCGGCGCGTCCCGGCTTCCGACGTTCAACGCGACGCCGCCGACGCCTAGCCCGGTCGGGACCTATGATAGCGAAATATTCTATCGGCCGTGGGGAGACGTGCAGCCCGGCGGCGTCATGAACCCGATCGGGCGGGATTGGGTATTTATTGGGAGCTCCAACGCGGCGGACGGCTACGTCGCCAACGGCTACCGGCCGGACCAGGTCGTAAAGGCCGAGGCGGAGGAGCTGCTCCCCGGAACCGGGATCACCATCAATACCGACTTGCGAGCAACCCAGGGCGCGCCCTGGTCGGACGCCGGCCGGCAGCTCGGCCTTTCCGCGCCGTTCATGGCCGGGACCGCTAAGTTCGTGCTTTGCTTTTTCTGGATGAACGATATCCGGACGATCAACTATCACGATTACAATGGCGTGAAGGCGATGCTCGACGCCATGTCCGGAACGGTCGACTATATCCGGAGCAAGGGCGCGGAGCCGGTCGTCTCGTTCGGCTTCACGCCGGACCCGCGCGCGAACCCCGAGGTCGCCACGCAAAAGGCGCTCGATCCGTTCTACTTCAGCGACAATCCCGGCCGAGGGTCGTCGTTCTCGCCGGTCAAAGCTGCGCCGGTTGATCCCGTAGCCGACATGCGCCCGGCGGCGACGGCGGCCGACTTCATGACGTTTCGAGATTGGACCGGCGGTGGCGTGAAGCGGACCGGGTTTAAACGTCTGTGGCACTTCAACCGGGACGCGCGGATCGTCGCGACGCAAAAGGGCGTGATCGGCCTCGACCTGGAATGGTCAGGCTACCGGCTGGCGCTCGAGAAGGTCCCCGACCTTGGCCCCGATCTCAATCAATGGTTCGATCCGACGAACGTCCTCCACCCCCTCCCGGCCTGGTACGATCAGACGGTAAGCCCGGTCCTCCGATCGTTTGTCCGGGGGCAGGCGTCGGGCCGGACGGACATTCGCGTCTACCGTGGAGACGAGTGGTAGGGCATGGCGTCGGGGGCCGGGGTGCGATATACCCGGTCCCCGAAAGCCCAGGGGACCATAGGACATGATGACCGACCCGCTACTTTACTTGTTCGGCGCGGTCGGTGCGCTGATCTACGGATTTCCGATGTTCCTCGCCGCCATCTCGACCGTACCGCCGACCCGCTTCGCGCTCGCCTCACTGGCATTTGCTGTGTTCCTCGGCTCGGTAGCCGCTCCCGTCCTGGCGCAAATACTCGGCAACCGGTGGTCTTTCCTGGTCGATCCGCAGCCCTATCCCCTCGCCGTAGGGATCGGACTTGTCGCGAACCCGTTAGTCCCGATATTCGTCCGCAAAGTCACGGGATGGGCGGAAGGCTACAACCTCGGAGGAAAGAAGCCATGAACCCCCTAACCAACTCGTTCTATGCCGGCTTGTTCTACACGCTCGCCGGTTGCTTCGGATTGATCCGGCATTTCCTGCTAGAACCTCGGATGCCGAATTATCCTCGTGCGCCGCAATGGCTCCTGCATGTGTTTTTCGGCTTCGCGGCGATCCTGATCTTTGCCGGGCTCCGGTTTCTCTGCGCCTGGGCGACCGGCGAGGGCCGATCCGTCCCGCCGGGGGCGACGGGGATGGGTGTCCTCCTGGCGGCCGCGCTGTTCGTCTATAAAGGGTCGATGCTCGGCAACGTGCTTCACCAGCGTTACCCGGCCCAGGTGTGGACCCGCCTCAACCGGATTAACACGATGGTCCGTTGCAGTCGGAAGGCTTGAACATGACAAAAACGATCGACGCCATGATCGATGATCTCCTCGCTCGCGAAGGCGGTTACGTGAACAACCCCGCTGATCGCGGCGGCCCGACGAAAGACGGGATCACCCAGGCGACGGCGCGCAAGCATGGCTATACCGGCGACATGCGCGACCTACCGACAGCGACGGCGCGCTCGATCTACTGGCAGGACTATGTGGTCGGGCCGGGGATCGATCTCCTCGCGAAGCGGTCGCCGCGCCTGGCGGCCGAGGCCCTGGATACCGGCGTCAACATGGGCATCCCCTGGGGGGTGGTGTTTCTGCAAACGGCGCTCAACGCGTTTAACCAGGGCGGCAAGGATTGGCCCGACCTGGCGAAGGTGGACGGAGCTTACGGCGGCAAGTCCGACGCGGCGCTCGCGGCCTGCCAACGGGTGCGCGGGGGGCAGCAGTGGGAGGACGTTCTCCTCGCCGCGATGAACGCTCAACAGGGCGGGCGATACCTGACGATCATCACCGGCAACCCGTCGCAAGAGGCGTTCGGCTGGGGCTGGTTCCGGAACCGCGTCCTCGCTCCGGCCTGATCGATGGGCGCGCCGCTCCTCCGCCTCCCGTTCAACGTCCGGCAGCGTCTCGGCCTAGACGTTGATTATCCGGGGCAGATCGCGGCGCTACAGGCGGCCAACGCGGCGCTAACCGACCAGCTCTCCACGCTCGCCGCGTCCGTCCCTACTTTCGTGCAGGGGCTATTCACGATCGCCACGCTCCCGGCGGCGGCGGATAACGTCGGCAAGTATGCGACCGTTACCGACCTATGGGGGGACGGGACCCGAGACGTCCTCCTCGCGTCCAGCTCGATGATCGCGGGCGTCCGAACCGCCTATTGGAAGCCGCTCCGGCCGGCCTCGGCACAATCGCAATCCGTCGCGGCGGCCGACGTCAACCTCGCGCCCCTCGTCAACGGCCAGGTGCAGTTCCTAACCGGGGCAATCGCGGCCGGGATCAATCGTAAGGTGAACCTCTCGACAGATCGCGCCTGGCCTGGTGCGATGTTCGAGGTCGCGTTTGACGGGACGTTCGGCCTTGCCTCGGCCCTCAACATCGCTGGGACCGGCCTCGGCGGTCTGATCGGCATGCTCGCCGGCAACCGGCGGCGGTTCGTGTTCGATCAAGGGGCGTGGAAGCAGTTCTAGCTTTCGCGTATGCTCCTCCCCGCGCCGATCCTGGCGCATCCCAGGGAGGGATTATGTTCCGTTCTATCCTTGTCGCGGCGGCGCTCTGCCTGTCCGCCTGCGCTGTCACCCCGGCGGCCGCGCCCTCGACCCCGTCCGATACCGCCCCCGTCGTCACTGCCCCCGCCTCCTCGGTGGTGGACAAGGCGGCCGATGCCGTCGCGCGGGCGGACGCTGCCGTCGAGCGCGCATGGACTGCTTACCTCACGATCCGCGACGTCGCCGACCTGGTCGTCCCGTTTCTGTCGTCCGACCGGGCGGCGAGGGTGAAGGCGATCGAGGCCACGATCGAGACGGCGTTCGCGCGGGCTCGAGCTGCTACCGACCTGGCGGTCCAGGCCGCCGAGCTGGCGAAGGCGGCGCAAGCGGCCGCGCAGCTCGAGACGTTCACGGCCGACCCGGATTAACGCCGGGTCCGGTCCATGTAGCGTTCCCCGGTCGCCAGCAGCGTTTCGACGTAATCGGCGGCCGGGGGCATTCCGTCCGCCTTGCGACGGTTGAGAATATCCCGAGCAATCGCCGTCATCTCACTGCGAGCCTGGCGGCAAATCTCCGCCTCCCGCGTCCCCGGCTTGGCGTGACGCGTCTCGACCGAGGCGAGGACGTAGGCGAGGAGGGGAACGCCCTCCGACTTAGCGCGAGCCGCAAACAGCTCCCGACACTTGGTCCGGCAAAACGTGCGGCCGCGCCCGCGTCCGCCGGCCTCGACCGTGTCTCCACAGTTCGGGCAAGTGCCGGAGACGGTGGCGGGGGCGACGAGGGCGGGGGCGGTTGCGGTCATGGTCCTATCTCCGGTCGGACGTGGAAGCGTGTTACACGCTTTACATAGGCAATGGGACCGGAGGGTCAATACACATTCGCGATTAGAGGGCGCTCTCCTCGCCGTTTTCTAGCGGCTGGCTGAACACGCAAAGGCCATCGCCCGACGCCGGTTCGTACCTGGCGCAAAGGCCCGGCCGCGTTTCCCAACGGGAGCATCGACCGGTGCGCTTGTCGAGGGCGTTGCAGCGCCACAACCAGGAGGAATAGGTCCGGCCGGCGTCGGGGTCCGGCTGGTCCCCGTCGCCATCGGGGACCGTCCATGTCTGGATACGCTCGATCGGCTCGAACGTATGGAGATCGGGCGACCATTCGACAATGATCTCGCTCGGGTCGTCGTCGTCCCAAACCGCGAGGACTTGGCCCTCGCGGCTGAGGTTCATCACCTGGCAACACGCCCCCGGAGCGGGGCAACGATCACAAAGGCTCATAGCTGGTCCCGACCGGGCGCGGGGGTATGGGGTCGCCCCTGGTCGCCTCGAGCGCGGCGTTCTCGATCGCTGCCTCCGCAAGGCTCTCGACCGATCGACCGGTTTCGGCCGCAACCCTTTCGAGGATCGCGGCCGTCCGGTCGTCAACGTAGCAGGAGAGGATCACGCGTCGCCGTCCGCTGGCGGAATAGCAGACGCGCCGTTTTCGATCTCGAACCGATATTTCTCCGGCCGTTCGAGGATGGCGCGCGCCAGGGCGGCCCGTCCCGCGTCCGTCACGGCAAAATACCGCATCTTAGGGCCTCCGTCGTCGCCGGGCTGCGCTCCTGGCTCCTCCCAATACTCGGGCAACTCGCGGAAGCGGCTCGCAAGATGGCTGTTGCCGGGCGTCCCGAAGCGATTGCGATACGTCTCGATCAACGGATCGCGCGGTCGGCCTAAGGCGTGGTGCATGCGCTCGAAATCTAGCGAGTCCAGCTCGGCAACCGGCGGCGGCGCGGCCCCCTCGATGTCCTCCGGCCGGATGCTGGGAATATTCCCGGCGGCGCGCTCGGCGGCTCGCGTTTCCTCGGACAGCTGCGCGTCGCGCTGCTTTGTGTCGATCCGATCGTTCTCGCGGTGAACCCGTTCGAGTTCGGCGAGCGCGAGTGCAATTCCCTGCACGAGCTGCGCCGTCCGGAGCTGGCCGGGCTTAACCCAGGGCGTCTGCCAGAATGATGCCTGATCGAGCGGGGCTAGGTGACGGGTTCCGTCCGGCGCAATCGCACAGGCGGCCTCGAACGCGATCCGCTGGTCATCGTGAGTGTCGTCGTGTTCGGGGGTCCAGCCTTTGCCGATCTGGCGGAAGCGCTCGGCCATCACGAGATGAACGGCGTAAAGGGTGTCGGACGGTATCTCCGTCGCCAAACTGACGAAGTCGGAGGGTAGGCGCGGGCCGGTAGGTTGAGCGGCGGCCGCTCGCATAGTCGTCGCGCCATCCCGGAGGTACTGCTCGAACAGCTCGGCCGCCTTGACGATCCGCTCGGGCTTGTAGACGTCAGCCCCGCTGATCTTGATCGCCTGCTCGAGCGCGATCGACCGGACGCGCTGGTCGGGATTGTTGTAGGTATCGAACCGGCGGGTCTTCCCCGCCATCTCGTTCAGCTCCTCCGGCTTGATCGCGCCGGCCGCGCCGGCCGCGCCGAGCTTATGCTCGCTGCCCCATTTGGTCGGGGCTTCTCGTGTCGTTTCGTCGGTCATTTCCGGTTCCTTTCTGCCGGGGAGGTAAGCTCGGCCGCCTGAAACGAGCCGTCGCAAACGGCGAGGCTCGGTGAAGCGGAGTGTTCGGATGGAGTGCGGACCCGGCGGCCGCCCGTGGCATACTGCCACGCGCCGACCGTGATCGCGCCACAGGTCCGGCAACGCGCATCCATCGCCTCGACCTGGTCGTCCGGGGCTAGGTGCGCGGCGGCGTGGGCGAAGTCGGCGGCGACGGCTGCGGCTTGTGTTGAGACGGCGGCGGTTCGGCCGAGGGCGGCCATGAACCGGCCGTAGGGGGATTGCCCGGTCACGACGGCTTGCCCCCGAACATGCGGGACGCGACGCGCCTTACGCTCTCGTGGCAATGGGTGCAGATCCTCGGCACGTTCGGCGGCGGATCGGCCGAGACGAGGATCGTCTCCCCGCAGCTCTCGCACGGCTGGCGCGTCGAGGTCTGTCGGTTCTGTGCAACGTCGCGTTGCACGGCCGGGGGGTAGCCTGAGATCGGCGGCAGATCGGCCTGGCGGAAGCAAACGTAAAAGTCGGCTTGCGCGGCCTCGAGCGGGTCAACGGCGCGGAACGTCAAAAGTCATCTCCAACTTGGGGCGGGAACATGAGGGACCGAGCCTCGAGGACGTCGAGGAGCCCGGCGGGGAGGCTGAGACGGCCGCCTAGTTTCGCCTGGATCGTGATTGTCCCGGTTCCGGAGGCTGCATCGAGCGTCACCCCGATAGGTGTCCAGCCGGCCTCGAGCGCCTCGGCGAGATTGCACGGCGCGGCCTCGCCGTTGACGAACACGCGCTCGACCGTCGCGGGTCCGGCGACCAGGCGCATCACTCCGTTACCCTCGGTATAGGTGGCGGTATCACGCCCGATCGTGATCTCCACGTCCTCCGGCGACGTCACGCCCTCGCCACGCTCGGCGCGCTCGCAAGCGCGGAGGAGCCGCAGCGCCTCGCAAACGTCCTGGATTTCGTGCGGATGGATGCGCGCCCCCGTCCCCTTCCGGCGGGCCAGGCGCAAGCGGCTGTCTAGGCTCATTTCCGTTCCTTTCGCGCGGCGCGTTCGGCCGCCCGGCGACGCTGGCGGGTTTCGTGTCCCGGATGCAAGTCGGCCTCGACAATCTGCCGCAGGCGTTGCTCGAGGTCCTGAGCCTGCGCGCCCGTGGGAAGGTTGTAGGCGACAGGGCTCGACCTGAGGTTCGCGACGTCGATCGTTGGCGCGAGGGGCATGGGAAGCGCGAAATCAGCTCCGGCGACGACCGGGCCGGGGCGCGGAAGGCGGATTGCCGCGCCAGGCAAGTCGTTCATGGTGTGAACCTCCCCGAGCAGTCCGAGCGATGGGCCGGAGCCGTCGCCGTAGAGGATCAAGTCGCCCCAATTGCCCGCGTCCCAACGGGGAACGATCGCGCTCACGACTTGGCCGCCATGATGCCGGCGACGGCGTCCTCGGTCCGCTTGCGACGCTCGGCGGCGACGTCGGCGAGGAGCTGGATCGCGACGGCGGCGATACCGGGGACGGGACGATCGCCACGCTCCCAACGCCCGACCGTCCGGCGCGCGGTCCGCAGCTCGACGGCAACCTCGACTTGCGTCCCGATACTCTCGCGCAGGCGCGTGAAGTCCTCCGGGGGCATGGTCGGGAACCCCGCGTCCGGATCGATCGGCAAACGGGACTGTCGGGGGGTGTCGTTCATGCGGGTTCCTTTCGGGTGCGGATCAAGCCGGCGCGCTCGGCGGCGGCGGTGAAGTGGGCGAGGCGGTTCGCGGCGGTCGCCATCCGCCCCTTGCGAACCTTGATGCCCTCGGCGACCATCGCCTCGAGACGGGCAACCCCGGCGGCGGCGCGGTCGAGCTGATCGACCAGGCGGGCGCGGCGTTGATGATGGGCTATGTCCTGGCGCTCCCGCTCGGCGACGCCGGGATCGATAGGCAGGGCAAGGCGCTGGTATCGGTTCAAATACATCGGGCGAGTTCTCCGGTTCGCTTCAACTGTATGGGGCCAGCGGTCCCAACGCGCAAGAGGGAACAGGGAAGGGCTTGCAAGTGCCGGGCGGGACAGTATGTGTCGGGACGTCGGCTCGCCGGCCGCTCTCTCCGGGGCGCTCTAGGCCCGTCGCCAGGTTGGAAGCCCGGCGGCGGGCCTTTTCCGTTACTGGCCTGGGATGAACGAGTTCGACCGGTGGAGATCGTGGTCGAGTTGCTTACGCATCGTGTCCCATTTGGCGCGGCGGGCCTTGGCGATCCCCTCGTCCCCCCGCTCCTCCAGCGCGACAACCTTCGCGATCAGGTCGTCGGCGTTGGCTCCCTCCGGCACAACGCCGGCAAGCTCCCGCCATTCGACGTTGATGGTTTGCAGCTCACCCTTGGGAAGTCTGAGGGTGACGCCAAGCTCTGCGATCCCGATCACGGACCCGACCAGCCAACCGCCGAGGGAGAGCCGGGCGAGGACGCGCTCCCCGGTCTCGATCTTCAGCGCGTTCCACCGGGGGTCGCCAAACGTCCGCGTCTTGCCAGTGGAGGGGGTGAACACGCGCACGGCCTAAGCTCCCCGGATCGCTGAAACGAGGGCGATCAAGTCGAGCTTGCCGTCGATCGTGACGGCCGATTGATCGTCTGTATCGAGGTATCCAATCCCTTCCGACCCGCTGGCCGCGTATTGGCGCCCCAGCTCCTCGACGGCGGCCGCCACCATTTGCGGGAGCGAGGTAAGCTCGACCTCCGGCGCTGGTCCCGGCTGCTCGACCTCTACGGCCGGCGGCGCGGGGGGGTTAAGCTCGACGCCTAGCATCCGCTCCAGGTCGGCCTGGACGGTCGGATCGACGGGCTCGCCGGGGAACGGCATCCCCTTGCCGGTATCGCCTCGGACTAGGTCGTCCAAGGTAAGGAGAGGCAGGCGGCGAACCGCCTGCAATGGATCGACCAGCTCGATCAGATCCGCGAGCCGCTCGGCGGCGGCGGCGTTATCCATGGCCTGCCAATCCTGCTCTAGGGTCGGCCCTGAGACACGCTCCTCGAGCTTCCGGCCGAGCGCGATCACGGCGGCGCGTAAGGCGGCGGCGATCTCGACGGCTCTACCGTATTCCGCAATCTGCCGGTCGAGCTGAACCGGCACGACCCCGACCTCCGACCCGTAGAGACTCCCGACCAGCGCCCCTTCCGCGTCCTGGACGAACCATCGGCGTAGGTGAACAAACGGAAGCACGTCGGTTGTGAAGAAATGGCCGCCCGCCGCGAGCGCGTTTAGCTCCGCCTCGTCAAACTGCCATGCCGTCGTGCAGGCCGGGCCGGTGGCGTCGATCGACTGAAGGACCGAGATCGTCAGGCATTCGCCTTGCGTCGCCGGGTCCCAGCCCTTGGGCGGTCCGATCTCTCGGCCGCCCGTGATGGGTACGTTCCGCATTATACCGCCCCCCCGATTGCGAGGACAAACGCGACGATCGCCGCGATAGCCAGCGCGACGCAGCCGACGAACACGAGTCCGCTAATCCAGTATTCCTTGTCGGCGCGTTCCGGCGGCGGGATTTCGTTCCAGTTATCCTCGCCCTGGTAGTCCGGGAGATCGATAGGGGGCGGGTCCTGGCGCGTGTCGTCCGGGATGATGACGTTCGCGTCAACGCGCTGGATCGCGTTCTCCGCGAGGACCCGGTCGGCGGGGTCGCGCATGTCGAGCGGGCGGATAAGCGTATCCCCGGCGGCGAGATCGACCGGCTTCGCCTTCCCGGTCGCCAACCGATCGCACGTCTCCGCGACGGCGGCGTCCGTGCGGAGCTGCATGTCACCCTGGAATTGCACCAGGCCGACCTGGCGGCCGCTGTTATCGCGCAGCCGGAAGCATGCGCCCCCGATGTATTCGACGTCGTGAACCTGGTCGATCGAGGCGCGCAGGTCGGCGTGGATCGGCTCGACTGGCAGTCCGCCTGTCTGTAGCCAGCTCCGCTTTACGGCGGGATGCATGTTACTTCCTTTCGATGGTGACGAGTGTCCGGCCGGATATCGGCCGAGGATTAGAGAAGGGCGCGGCCGGCGGTGGCGGCGACCAGGACAGCAAGGCCGGCGAGCCCCGCCCCAATCCGGAGCATCCGGTCCTCGCGCTCGCGCTGGACGGCGGCGCGAGCCTCCGCAAGCAACCGGTCAAGAACCGTGATCGGTGGGAGGTTGCTCTCCGGGACCGGCTTTGAATAGCGCGGCGCGGGAGTGAATAAGCCGAGGCTTGGGAGTTCTGGATCGGGCATGGTGTCGTCTCTCCGGTTGACTGTCCCGTCATGCGCTTGGGACCGGTGGGCGTCAAGCGAGCTTGCGATCGGCTCCACGCTGACGCGTCCGAGCGATGCGATCGGCGGCCTGCAACCTGGTCGTCATCTCGCCGATCCTGTCGAGCGCGTTTGTCAGGTCCGCATGGGCGCGTTGGCTCGCTCCGATCGCGGCCGCTTCGGATAGGCGCGCCTCGTTCCGCTCTCCCGCGACCCGCTCGAGCGTCGCCTTGCAACGATGGTGGCGGCGGAGCAGCGCGACGTGTGCGAGGGCGAGAACCGCAAGCGCAGCGGCGGCGATAAGTAGGGTCGTGTCCATGGGTAAGTCTCCGGTTGGTGATTACTGATCGTTCGAGGCGGCCGGCCTCGCGCGGTTGATGTAGGCGGCGGCGCGATCCTCGGCGGCCTGGCGCTCGAGCATCTCGGCGATAGCCTTTGCGAGGTAGTCGGTTGCGTCGGCGACGATCGTCCCGACGCCCCCGATCCCGTAACACGCTTGCGCCATGACAGCGGCGGCCCCGTCCAGGTGCGCTTTGCAGATCCCGGAGGCGAGCGCGTCCGGCGGGATCGTGTCGTCGTGCGCGAGCTGGTGAAGGATCGACGCGGCCCCGAGCATGAAGGCGGAGCTAAGTTCGGACGATGCGCGCTCGAGAGCTACGGGATCGACCGTCTCGAAAAGGACGTGTTCCGTCATGGTCTATTCCTCCGGTTAGGTTGCTGCTTGCCGCGCAAGTCGGGTTGCCAAAAGGCATAAGGACCTGGCGCGCGCGGGGGCTTGTGGTCGATCAACGGAAGCCGGTCGCCCTCGTCATGGCCGAGCGCGTCCTCGATCTCGTCTATCCCGACCAAGATATCGTTGTAGCCTCGAGCCTCGATAATGTCGGCGCGTGGGCCTTTCGCGTACCAACCGGTTTCGACGGCGCAGCTCCCGTTGTGGAGGACGCCGGGCTCGTACCACAACCGCCAGCGACGGTGGCGGAGCGCGCCGACCGGAGGGCGGGGCACGGTGGGGTCGTGTGTCACCATGCCGTTGCACCCATTTCCTCGAGCCAATTCGACCAGCTCGGGTCCGCTAGAACCTCGTGCAATGTGCCGGCTCCGTCGCTGAACATGGCCGCGTCGAGGGCCAGATCGCGTTCGTCACCTGTTCGGAACCAGCGCGCAATCTTGCGGAACGGCGGCAGTTCGTGGCGCAGTCTCCAAGTCTTGACGGTCGCGATCGGGCATTCGGCTTCTGCTGCTATCTGGCGATCCGTCAGCCCTTGCCGGTAGAGGGTGAACCGCTGCTCATGGCGAGCGACGAAACCCGGATGCGTCGTCGCCTTCACGCGACTGTGATGGGGCGGAAGTCCGCAGCGTCGTCTCCACGCCTTTACGGTCGCGGCTGGCCTCCCCTCCACCTCGGCTATCTGGCGATCCGTCATCCCGGAGCGATACAAAGTCAGTCGGCGGCTCTGCATGTCGGGGTCCCAATGTCGCGGGTGAGGCTCAAGCCCTCGGCGGCTGCGCCACATCGCAACGGCGTTAGAGCAAACCCCCTCCGCCTTCGCGATAGCCTTGTCCGACATTCCCGATCGATACAGCTCGAGCCGGCGGCGGGTCTGGTCTGCCGTCAAGCCGCGCGTGTCGATTTCCTTGCGCCGGGTCACTGTTCGTTTTTCCGCTCGAGGAGATAGGCCGGCGGCGGCATGGCGTAGCCGTACCGCTCCATTTGGCGCTCGTACCGATCGGGCCAGGCGCGGTGGCGCGCGAGCCTGCGATCGAGCTTGTAAGCCTGGTCGTCGGCCTGGTCTCGCGCTCGCTCGAGGGCGGGATCGATATAGTTCACGCGGCGGGCGATCAGCTCCCGGATCGTCGCACGGATCGCGGCGGCGGCGCGGTAGAGACGGCCGGCCTCCTGCTCGAGGAACCGGTCGTCCAGCTCGATCGGCGGCGAGCCCTTGCCGGTGCAAGGAACGCCCTTGACGTGATGATGCGAGATCGAGCCGTCCGACCTGGTCGCCTTCAAGCGTCCGCATATCTGGCAACGGCCGCGCCTCACTCGTCCGACCCCAAGGCGCGCCGAGCGTGTTTGGGATGCTTGTACGTCCGGGGATCGCGGAACCCGTTCGCTCGCGTGGCCTCCCATCGACCTTCGGCGTTGCGGTGAACGTAGCCGGCGGTCGGGTGAACGTAGGAGGGCGTCCCGCCCGCGCGTGTGTAGCGCCAGCCGAACATCACCGGAGGCGCTCGTCTGCCATGTGCGGTCGGATATGTGCGGAGAACCCGCGCGCGTCGGTCGGGTCCCAGGCTCCGCCCTCGAGTCCACACGGCGCGCCATACCAGGCGCAAACCGCCTGGCGTAGCTCGACCATGCCCCGCTCGTTATAGACCCCGTAGCTTGGGAGCATTTCGAGAACCTCGACGGCGGCGGCGGCCATCGCCTCGACCGTAGCGAACACGCCCTCGAGCTGCTTGCGATCGTCGGGGTTCACAGCGCGTCACCCCAACGGCGGCCGATCCTATGGCCGCCACGGCGGGCGAAGCCCTCGGCCTGCTTGGCGATCCGGCGGGCGCGGAGGTGATCCTCGAACGCTACGACGTGGGCGAGGGGCTGGCCGTCAAAATACATCAGTTCGGAAGCGGACATCGTCGGTTCTCCGGGGGTAGGGGAGGGGCGGCGCGGCGGCCGCCCTGGTCGATCACTTAGCGGGTTTGGCCCCGGCGACTGCCTTCCGGTAGGCGGCGGCGTCTACGATCGTGACCGCGACGACTTCGCAATCCCCCTTCCGGCAATGGGCGCTTGCGAACAGGTCGGCGGCGCGCTGGGCCGACGTCGAGAAGTTCGGGAGGCCGTAGGCGACGGGGTCGGTCGCGACGGCTGCGTGAGTGAAGTCCGAACGGGTGGACTTGCGCGAAACCAGGCGGCCGGTGGTGGTGTAGCCGATGTAGAGGGTAGCGGGCATGTTGTCGTCTCCGGGGCGGTTGGAAGCCGCTCTCTACATACGCCCAGCGGTCCCAATCGCAAGGGGGTAAATACCCTCCGGTCCCTTTTATTTCGCGGGACCTTTTCGACCCGTTGACCGGCGGCGCAGCGGCGCCCATAGCGGCGAGGCAACCCGGAGGCTGCGGCAATGAGTGACTTACCCCGCGACCCGCTAGGGTCGCCCCCGACTGGTATTCTGTATCTCCCGCCTCGGCCACGCCGGCGGCGCACCCTTGCGCGCATCCTGTTCAAACCGCGCCTATCCGCAATCGACATGCTAACCTGGTGGCCCCTCTCGGCGACCGTAGGCGAGTTGTGGGGGTGGCTTGCCGGCGTGGCGGTGCTGATACCCGTGGCGGCGGCCGTGGTGTGGATTGAGGACATGCTCCTCGGAAAGGAAAGGGAATGACGATGGGCGGTAATAAAGGCCCGCAAGGCGCGGGCGAGGAGATCAAGCTCCTCGTGGAAAGGGCGATGCGTATCCGAGAGGAGATCGCGGAGCTGAAAGCGGACGAGCGCGACGTTATCGCAGAGGCGAAGTCGCGGGGGTTCGATCCTAAGCCGATCCGCAAGCTGATCGCGTGGCTCGAGAAGGACCCCGACAAGCGCCGCGAGGAGGACGCGATCCTCGAGCTTTACAAGTCGGCCATGGGGGTCGGCGACGGCTCCCTCTCCGACGCGGCTCGCGCGTTCGTGTCGCAGCGCCGCGCCGAGGAGAAGGGCGACGACGACCAGCTCGACGCGTTCAACCCGCCTCGCGAGCCCGGCAAGTCCGACCCCTCGACCGATTTCGGCGACGACCTGTCCGACAAGCCGGTAACGGAGGAGGACGCGCGCAAGCTCGGGGCCGAGGCGCAAAAGGCCGGCCGCCCGGTGACTGCCAACCCGTTCAAGGCCGGTGACGAGCGTCGCCAGGCTTGGGACGAGGCGTGGTGCGGGTCGGCCGGCTCGGACGGGATGGATATCCCGCCGGAGCTGCGCCCCAAGGCCAAGCCGAAAAAAGACGATGAACCGAAAGGCGGTGACGAGTGACGAACCCGGAGAATAGCGGCCCGGCGGCCGGCGACGACGCCCCCAAGTTACCCAAGACGGCGGAGGACCTGGAAAAGGATCGGCTGGCGGAGGAGAAGGCGGAACGGACCAGCCTCGCCCACAAGTTCGGCGGGTTCGGTTATGTCTCGATGCCGTCCGACGCAAAGCCCCCGATCCTCGATATCCCGACCCGTCGCGCGCTGTCCGAATGGATGGCCGAAATGGGGGCAAAGAAGCAGCTCCGCGCCGTAGGGGTCGAGCCCCGCTCGCGGGTGTTGCTCGACGGTCCTCCCGGCTGCGGCAAGACGACGCTCGCGCATCACGTCGCGGCGCGGATGGGCCTCCCTATGGTGACGATCGTCGCTAACGCAGTGATCTCGAAATACGTCGGTGAAAGCGCGACCAACGTCGGCAAGATATTTCGAGCTGCGCGCCAAGCCTCGAACGGTGTCGTCCTGTTCTTTGACGAGTTCGACGCCATTGCTCGCGACCGGGCAAAGACGACCCAGGGCAACGGACACGACGACGGCGTGACGATCTCCGTCCTCGCCGAGCTGGATCGGCACGAGGGAATGGTATTCGGTGCCACCAACCAGCCGGAGGGGATCGACCCGGCCGTCCAGCGGCGCTTCAACCTCAAGATTGAGATTGGCCTCCCCGGCGAGGATGAGCGTCGCGCAATCGTAAAGCTCTACATGCAACCGCTCGAGATCGAGGACCATATCGTCAACGTGATCGCGGCGGCGCTCGAGGGAGCCTCGCCTGCGCTAATCAAAGACGTCTGCGAAGCGATCAAGCGCGGGCTGGTCCTGGCTCCCAAGCTGGGCTTTGCGACCGAGCTGGGTTCCCTGGTCCGGCGCGCGACGACGACGATCAAGCCTCACGAGGACATGGTCGTTCCGAAGCTGTGGGGCGGTGTCGCCGCCTGGGTCGATAAGCTCGACATCGCGGCCGAGGGACATTGGCCTCCCAAGCTCCCCTAGCGGGGCGCGACCTGGCGCGGTGGCGGCTCCTCCCCCGGTCAACCGCCAATCAACCGCGCCAGGCGCGATAACATGCAACACGCTTTCCCCGGAGATGGATATGCGGACGATCCTAAAGACAACGATCAAAGGCCAACCCGTGCAATGGGCTCGCGCCCGTGTCGGCGGCGGCGGCGAAGGTGGAAGGGCGCGACAGGTGTCGTTCCATACCGCCCCCGAGCAATCCCGATTTAAGCGGCTCGTCCAGGACGAGGGCCGTTTAGCGATGCTCACCGCGAAGGCGCGGCGGGTTCACGATGGCAAGCCGGTGGGGCTAGGAACGCCCGTTATATTCGAGGCGCTCGTTTACCTCCCGATCCCGTCGAGCTTCACCAGGGCGGAGGAGCTGGCGGCGCGGGAGGGTAAGCTCCGCCCTACTGGCAAGCCTGATCTCGATAACTGGATCAAACTCCCGATGGATGCGCTCGAGGGCATCGCTTACGCGAACGATAGCCAGGTCGTCGGGTTCGGGCAGTCGGGCGTCTGGTATGCGGAACGGCCGCGCCTCGAGCTTCACGTATTCCACGCGCCGGCTGGCCTGCCGTTCGACCGTGAGACGCTGTCCAACCATCTACGCAACCTGTCGTCGCTTATTCGAGCGTGGTCGCTCTCGGACGGGATCGGCGGCAGCACGATCAGCGGCGAGGACTTTATCGACATGATCCGTCACTCGATCGGGTTCGAGCTGCCGGTTCGTGAGGAGGAAAACGAGGATGACTAAAGCAACCCAAGGGCCGGCGGCCGCGCCGGATGCGAGCCCCGCTCCGCGCAAGGGCCGGCATGTGTTTATCGTCAACGCCGGTCGGGACATGCTCGAGTCCGAGATCGAGGCGGACGAGTTCGAGGTCGATAGCAACGGGGCCTATTTTAGCCGCGACGTCGATAAGCCGACCGAACACGTCTGCGCGTTCGTCTCGCATCCCTGTTATGTCCGCTTGGACGACGACGGAGAAGCGGCGGCGCTCCGGGATGGCGGCAAGTGATGGCCGAGCTACCGATCGGCACGGCTGAGACTCGGGACGAGCAGGAGGAGGCGAGCAAGCGAACCCGGCCGGTTGTCGCCAACTGCCCTACATGTCGCCACGATTGGGCGGTCCTCTATTTGCCAATGCCCCTAGACCTGGCGGCGGAGCTTATGACGGCGGCGCGCTGTCCGAAGGGTTGCAGCGCCAGCCCTCGCCTTGGTTCTGGTGGCCCTGAGATGAAGGCGCTCGCGTGATGACGGAGGAACGGTTCATCGTCCGCCTGTCGGATCACGATATCGCGGACATCGTTCTCGCCACTGCCGACGCGGCGCATCCGGCAAATACCGGCCGCGGGTGGACGCTCTACCGGGAGGCGGTAGTCGCGAAGGCGGTGGAGATCGGTCGTAAGCTCGGCAAGCGCGCGGGCCTCGAGCCCCTGGACGATGCCGCGCGATGCAGCGTCGATCAGGAGCTTATCGACCTGGTCCGACAGCACGATCCCGGTCGGCATGGGTGGATCGCCGCCCTCGAGCGGTTGCGCCGGTTCCTGGACCGTTATCCGGAGCGCGGTCGTCCGGACGATGGAGGACCGGGCATTCCGCCGGCTTTCCCGGAGGTAGACGTAACTCGTCCTCCGTCGCCGGCTCAGGCGGTGGCGGCGTCGCGCCTGGTCCTGGACCGATACGCGAAAGGTAGGGGTCCGTTCACTACGGGAGACGCGGAGCGAATAATCGGAGCCCTCGACGCGTGGTGGACTCTAGCCCCGATCAAGGATGACGGTCCCAAGGGCGGCGCGGGACAGGAGGGCGGGCCGGATGCATAGGAGCTACGCTCGGGCAACGGCGGCGGCGGCCAAGTCGCAACACGCGCGCAATCTCGCTCGGCTCGGCATGTCGGATGCAATGTGGGAGGCGCTCGAGGACTTGCATCTCGCTCGGCTCAACAAAGAGCGAGGCCGGCGGCGCAAGATGAACGACCGGACCCTCGGCGCGCTCTACAAGCGAGGATTGGCGACGTGCGTCGCTCCTCCCGATTACTGCCCCTGCGGAGTGCGGACCGACCTTTGCGCGTGTTGCGGTCCGAACGTCATGCTCTGGATGCTCACGGAAACGGGCAAGGCGCTCGTGAGGTCGGGTAGAGGATGAAGCCCAGGCGCAAGCGGCGGCTCGACCAGGCTCTCCACGATCGCGCGGAGCTGCTCGCCCGCGCACATCCGCTCGGCACGGTGGCGGAAATCCTAAAGCTCTCGCCCTCGCAAATCTCGGGGATGAAGAAGCGGGGATGGAAGGCGCTACCGGAAGGGGCTCCGCGCCGGGCTCGTCCTACCGACTTTGAAATCCAATCCGCCGGGATGACGTTCGCCGAGTTGTGCGCGCATTACGGCGTGGGTCACTCGACCTTGATCCGGTGGTTCAAGGATACCCCTAACCGGCGGCCGAGCTGGCGCGGCGACAATCTACGGAGCAACCCAAGGGCCGGCGGCGCGAGCCGTCGCAAGTCAGACGAGGAGATGACAAAGGCGCGCGCAAAGCAATGGGAAACGCGGCGCGCCAAATACGGACCTAGCGGCCATCGCGCGGGGGCTCATACCCGCGCAACCCGGAGAGTAGACGAATGATTATCCGTTATCCCCTCGCTGCAAAGCATGGGACACGCTTAACGCCCCTCGCGGCGGCGCAATCCTCGGAGGTCGGCGAATGAGCGTCGGGCTTATGGGGCGGATATGGCCGCAAACGATCGAGCCGTCCGGCCGAAAAATGGTCCTCCTCGCGTTCGCCGATGCAGCCAACGATGACGGGTTGACCTGGATCGCGCTCGAGTCCCAGCGCGGCCGTCTGGACATGCGGACCAAGTGTTCAATGTCCAAGCGGGCTTTGCGCGATCACGTCGCCGCGCTGGAGGCGGAAGGGTATATCGAGCGACACGAAACGATAGGCAAAGGCTGTATCTGGCGAGTGCATGCGACCCCGGCAAATTCTGCCGGGGTCATGGGCTCGACCCCGGCAAATTCTGCCTCCCCCCCGGCAGATTCTGCCGGGTATCCATTTACTAACCATCAAGAGAAAAAGAAAACGGGCGAGCGCCTTTCGCCGGTTGTGGATAAGTGTCCGTTGATCGGTCGTGCTCTACCCGCTGGCGTGTCGCTCGAGCAGTGGGAAGCGTTCCTCGACATGCGGGCTTCGATCGCCAAGCCGGTACGGGCCTACGTCGCAACGAAGGTTCTCGCCAAGCTGGACGAGATCGGCGCGGCAGGCTGGCATGCTGGCGACGTCCTCGATCGCTCGACCGTCAACACTTGGCCCGACGTGTTCGAGCCGGAAGCCGGACGGGTGACGGGTGTCCGCCGGATCGTCGCGAACCACGTAGCGGACCCGGTAGGCATGTCGGATGACGATCGTCGCGAAATGGCGAGGATTGCCGCGATCCCGGACGTCGGCGCGATGCTCGCAGCTCGGCGCGATTTCATGGCGAGCGTCGAGCGTCGCAACGCTCCGGCCTCGATCGGTAAGCTAATCGGCGAGCTGACGTTGCGGCCGCCTGTAGGAGGGAAGCGGACGTGAAAACTTGGGAATATGCGACCGTGAAATTTGACGGCCTGAACGGTCACCTGAACGGCGGTCCAAACCCGCTCGATACGTTGAACGGACTAGGCGAACGAGGATGGGAGCTGGTCGGCGTCGTCGGTCCGTCCGATCGGGCGTCGGTCAATTCGGTGGCCTATTTCAAGCGCCCGAAGGTCACCGTCCGATGACTGCGGAACGGTGGTTCTGGTGGGCGGTGCTATGCTGGGTCATGTGGCGATCATGGTCGTCTATGCGGAAGGCCGAGCGCGCTATCCCGCCGGACGTTTCGGGGACCCTCACCCTCCAACGCGGGGCGCGGAGCATCGAGGATATGCTCCGCCTGGCGGGAAATGAGGACCTAACCGGCGAAGGAGCGGCCGTCGCGAGCTGGTGGACGGAGGTTATGATCGACGGCCGTAAGTATCGAATGACCTTGGAGAGGCGAGTATGGGAAAGCGAATGACCGGCCGGGCCGGGCAGGCGGCGCTCGCGCGCCGTCGTGCAGCGCATCCCGTGTGCGAGCATTGCGAGGCACGAGGGATCGTCCGAGCTGCGGACGAGATGGATCATATCCTTTGCCTGGCGCTCGGCGGCGAGGACGTTGACGAGAATATCCAAGGGCTTTGCCTTGCTTGCCACGCGATCAAGACGGCGCTCGAACAAGCCTCAACCGGCGGCGCGGCAACCCATCCAGATTGGCTGCGCCCGGCAAGCTGTAGGCTGACGATCGTCTCGGGTCCGCCCGCGTCGGGGAAGTCAACGCTTGTCGAGCGGGAGGCCGGCGGCCGGGACGTCGTGATCGACCTAGACGACCTGGCGGAGAGGATCGCGCCGGGCTTTGCGCCGGCTAGGCGTTGGACAGGCGAGCTGTTGAACCGAGCGATCCGGGCTCGGAACGCGCTCCTCGGATCGCTCTCGCAAATGCCTGGTCGTTCCCAGGCTTGGCTGATCGTGTCCGCGCCCTCGGTGGCGGAGCGCGAATGGTGGCGGTCAAAGCTCAACCCTGCCGATTGGCGCCACCTGGACCCCGGCAAGGCTGAGTGCGTCCGTCGTGTGATCCGTCGCGCGCCGTCGTCGTGCATCGCGCGTCACGTCGAGATAGTCGATCAATGGTATCTGCGCGCACGTCTCCCCTGGTCGGCGGAGAAGGCCCCCCGCAAGCGCGCGGTGATCGGGGCAGATGGGTATCCTGTGGAGGACAAGGCATGACGTTAATCGCTTACCTAGCAACGGCGGCGCTGGTGGTGTCCGTGATCGTAATCAACATGCAACGGGTGCGCCTGGTCGCGATGCGAGACTATGCGGCTCGGCTCGAGGGTATTGTCGATCGGGCTAAGTTCGAGGCTATGTCGGCCGAGGCTCGGTCCCGGAATGTAGGTGGGACCGGGGAGCATGCCGGCGTCACGGTCACTCCGTTGTCGCCTGTCTCGCGGGCCTGGACGATGGCTCGCGATCCGAGGTTCTCGATCCCCTCCGACCGGGTTCGATAACGTCGCCCCACAGCAACATCATTGCGCGCAATAAAATTACAAAACGACCATTCCGATTTTTCAGCAACAAAATTGCGCGCAACATTCTTTCAAGGTCCAGCAATAGAGGGGGGATCTGAAAAGGCTGGGCCTTTTTGCTGGACATCGGCGCCCGGCTTTTTTTTTTGCGTGGGCGATATTTCAATCGGGGCTAAGGGTGGCCCGACAACCCGGAGGAGCTGCAATGCTAACTGACGACGAAAACAAGGTTTTGGCGATCCTCGCGGATGCTTGGAACGCGTTCCTCGCCCTGCCGGCTCAACACTCGGACGACCTGGTCGAGTTCCGTCAAACCCTCCACCGGTTGCAGGAGAAGGTTCTCGCTCGGCCGGCGCTCCGGGAGTTTGGAAAGTGACCGGCCGCAAGCCCCGCGCCTCCGAGCTGGCCGACCAGGCGAACCCGGCGCGCGAGAAGCCGGCCGAGGAGGCGAAGCGGATCGCGCGCGAGACGATGAACACGGCGGACACGCTCGACGCTGCCGGATGGCCGACGTCGCGGCCCCGCATGCGCCTGGTCGCGGACTTGGTCCCTTACGCGAAAAACGCGCGGACCCATTCGGAGGACCAGGTCGCGCAAATCGTCGCCTCGATCCGCGAGTTCGGTTGGACGGCTCCGGTCCTAACGCGCTCCGAGGACAGCTCGATTATAGCCGGGCATGGCCGCATCCTGGCGGCGCAAAAGCTCGGCCTGGTCGAGGTCCCGACGTTGGAAGCCGAGGGATGGTCGGACGCCCAGGTCCGAGCCTACGTGATCGCCGATAACAAGCTCGCGGAAAATGCCGGGTGGGATATGAGGCTCCTCGCGGCCGAGCTGCGCGACCTGGCGGAGATGGGGTTTGACCTGGACCTAACCGGGTTCACGGCCGATGAAATTGCGGACATGGACCCGGACCGCAAGCCCGGTTTGACGGACCCGGACGACGCTCCCGACGTCCAGGAGAAGCACGTCGCCAAGCGCGGGGACGTGTGGCTCCTCGGCCCGCATCGCGTCGGCTGCGGCGACAGCACCAACCCGGACGACCTGGCGCGCGTGATGGCCGAGGGTAAGGCGGACGGCGTGTGGACCGATCCGCCTTACAACATCAGCTATTCGGGCGGCGCTCGCCGGACCGAGGAGGACAAGGCGAAATCGCGGATCGCGAACGACAGCCTCCCGGCCGAGGAGTTCGAGGAGTTCCTCGCGGACGCGCTCCTCGCGACGTTCGGTTCGATGAAGCCGGGCGCGCCGATCTACGTCGCGCATGCCCATACCGAGGGGGCGGCGTTCATGCGGGCGTTCGCGACTGCCGGCTTTAAGCTCTCGTCTGCGCTGATATGGGCTAAGGACGTCCTCCTCCTCGGCCGCGCCGACTATCAATGGCAACATGAGCCTATCCTCTACGGGTGGAAGCCTGGCGCGGCTCACAAGTGGTTTGGCGGCCGAAAGCAGACGACGGTTCTCGACCTGGCGGCCGGATCGGTGTTCGCGATGAACGAGGACGGTTCGCTTACCGTCCGGGTGGGCCAGGAGTCCCTAATAGTTCGGGGGACCGAATTCACGGCCGAGGCGGTGGAGCCGACCGTCATTCGCGGCATCCCCAAGCCGAAAAAGAGCGAGGGGCATCCGACGATGAAACCGGTCGCGCTGATCGAGCGCATGCTCCGCAACTCGACCAGGCAAGGCGACGTGATCCTCGACCCGTTCGGGGGTTCGGGTTCGACGCTGATCGCCTGCGAAATGATGGAGCGGGTCGCCCGGCTGAACGAGCTAGAGCCCAGGTTCGTGGACGTGATCGTCAAGCGTTGGCAGGATTATACCGGCCGCGTCGCGACCCTTGACGGCGACGGCCGGACGTTCGCGCAGATCGAGCAAGGCGGGCGCAGTGCTGCATAGGGGCAAACTCAATCACCCGGCTTCCCTGTGGCTGCGCCATTCGACGCTGCTCAAACGCAAAGGAGGCGCGGCCGCCTGGACCGGTTACAACGTATGGCCGATCCGTAAGCTCTGGGGAATTTCCCTCGGCCGGCTAACTGTGTGCCTGCTTATTCGGGACGCGCCTCGTTACGAAAGACTACCGGGGGAGGGGCCGGCATGGGACGGCAAGTAAAGCCCCCCGAGTTGAAAGCGATCGAGGGCGGCCGGGATCGGAAGGATAGGCGACAAGCCGCTCCCGCCGATATCCCGGTCCCGGTCAACGCGCTCGGCGAGCCTCCGCGATCGGCCAAGCTCACCCCGCGCGAGCAGGAAGTCTGGAACCTGGTCGGCTCGGAGCTGCCCCCCGGCATGCTTAAAATGGTCGATCAGTTCGTCCTGGTCGCGTTCTGTCGCGCGGTCGCGCTGCAGGATGAAGCGGCGGAGAAGCTCCGCGCCTCGTCTCTCCTGCTGAAAAGCCCTAAGGGGATGGTGATGCAGTCGCCCTACGTGGGGATCATCAACACGCAAGCTAAGACGATCAAGGCGCTCGGCGCGGAGCTGGGGCTATCCCCTGCGGCCCGAACAAGGATAAGCATGGGCGATGCCGGCGAAGAAAACGACCCAGCGGCGAAGTATTTCGCGTGATCGGACGACGTCCTACGCGAAAGACGTTTGCGCCGGCTCGATCGTCGCGGGTCCGCATGTTCGGAACGCGTGTCGTCGTCACCTGGACGACCTGAAAAAGGGGAAGGGTCGGGGGCTCCGGTGGAACCTCGATCTCGCCGAGCATAAAATTCAAATGTTCGAGGACGTGTTTCGGCTCTCGGAGGGCCAATTCGACGGCCTCGCGATGAAGCTCGAGCCGGCGCAGTGCTTTATCGTCGGCTCGGTTTTCGGCTGGCAGTCCGAGCGCCGCGTCCCTGGCGCTTGGGTCCGGCGCTTCCGACGCGCGTTCGTGGAAATGGGGAAGGGCAACGGCAAGTCGCCGCTCGCGGGCGGGATCGCGCTCAACCTGTTATCGATGGAGGGGGAGGCCGGGGCCGAGATATATTCGGCGGCCGCGAAAAAGGATCAGGCGGCGATCCTATTCCGGGACGCGGTCAAGATGGTGCGCCAATCGCCCGCGCTGAAAAAGCGGATCGCGATCTCCGGAACGGTCGGCAAAGAATACAACCTCGCCCATCATTCCTCCGGCTCGTTTTTCCGGCCGGCCTCGCGCGAGACGGGTAAGACGGGGTCGGGCTTGCGGCCGTTCGGCATCCTCGCCGACGAAATTCACGAGATGGCGGACCGGCGTATCCTCGACATGCTCGAGCGCGGGTTCAAGTTCCGACGCGAGCCGCTCCTGTTCATGATTACTAACTCGGGCTCCGATCCCAATTCGGTCGCCGGGCAGGAACACGATCACGCGATCCGCGTCGCGGCGGGCTCCCCGGACCCGGTCGGGCCGGACGGGACTTACGTCGGCGATCCGATAGACGACGACACGTTCTCCTATGTCTGCGCGCTCGACAAAGACGACGATCCGCTCCGCGATCCGTCATGCTGGATCAAGGCGAACCCGCTCCTCGGCATCACTGTTACCGAGGAATATCTCGCCGGCCTGGTCCGCGACGCGGCGAATATCCCCTCGACCCGAAACGAAATCCTCCGCCTGCATTTCTGCATGTGGACCGAGGCGTCCGTCGCCTGGCTGACACGCGACATTGTCGATCCGTGCCTCTCCGATTTCGACCCCGGCGAACACGCGGGGGAGCCGATCGTCAACGGGCTCGACCTTTCGCAGCGGCGCGATCTCACCGTTAAAGCATGTTGCGTGAAAACCGGCTTTGTCGAGGTCCCGGTTCGTCGGTGGGGCGACAACGGGGGTCCGCCTCTGGACGAGGAGGGGGACGAGCTGCCGGCCGTCGTGATGGTGAAAAAACCGACGTTCGACGTTTGGGTAGAGGCATGGACCCCCGGCGACACGATCAAGGCGCGCTCGATCGCCGACAAGCTGCCTTACGACCTGTGGGCGGAGGACGGGTGGCTATATGCCCCGCCGGGGCAGATCGTGGATTATCTCCACGTAGCGCAGTCCCTCGCCGAGGACGCGGACGAGTTCGATCTCCGCCTCGTGGCATACGATCGCTACGCGTTCCGTTCGCTCGAGACGTTTGTCGATCAAGTCGGCATCTCGATCGAGTTCGTCGAGCATCCGCAGGGCGGTGTAAAAAAGGGCAAAGTTACCGAGGAGATGAAGCGCGTCGCTCGCCAGGCCAACCCGCCGCGCGAGGCGGAGGGGCTATGGATGCCGGGGTCTGTCATGGCGTTCGAGGAGGCGCTCCTCGAGCGGCGCATCCGACTTCGCCGCAATCCTGTTCTGATCTCGGCGCTGCTCTCGGCCGCAACCGAAACTGACAAGTGGGGTAACCGGTGGCTTACGAAGGTCCGCTCGGTTAATAAGATCGATGCGGCGGTCGCCGTGTGCATGGCCTTAGGCGCGGCGGTCGCGCTGCTTGGCGACGTGGAGGGCGGGCTAGGATGAAGCGAAAAAACGCTGTGGACGTGTTGAACCCGCTGGCGATCGATAGTCGCCGGGGGACGGACATCGTCACCCCGATCAGCTCCAAGGCGGAGCCGAATTGGTTCGAGAAGGCGCTCTCGTTCGTCGTCACGCGCCTGTCGCTGGTGAACCGGGAGGGGTGGCCTACTGATGACAGTCACGCCGGGGAGAGTGTCACGCCGGGGACCGTCCTCGGCCTGTCAACCGCCTGGGCTTGCGTGAACCTGATCGCGGGCGTTCTCGGGACGCTGCCGCTCGAGGTGTGGCGCAACAATCCCCGGACGGGCTTTCCCGAGCAGGCTCGCGACCATTGGCTCTCCCGCCTGATAGCGCAGCCGAACCTCGAACAGACTAAGATTGACGTCCTCGAATTCATGGCGACGTCGCTCGAGCTGCGCGGGAACGCCTACGTCCGCAAAGGCCGGCTAGCGGCCGGGGGTTCGATCGTCTCCCTTACGCCTTACGATCCGGACGACGTTTACGTCTCGCGCAACTGGCAGACGGGCGTGATCGAGTACCGGGTCCGCGATTGGCGCGGCCGGGTGGACACGTTCACGGCCGACGACATTTGGCACGTCCGAGGGTTTGGCGGATCGCCCCTCGGAGGCGTGTCTACGCTGGCGGCCGGTCGCCAGGTGTTCGGCCTCGCCCAGGCGCTCGACAAGGCGGCCGCGACGACGTTTAAAAACGGGGTCCGCCCGTCCGGCATCCTGTCCTATCAGGATTGGCTTACGGACACGCGCAAGGCGGACGCGCGTCGCGACGTCGAGAAGCTGCAGGGCGCGGCGCAATCCGGAAAGCCGATGATCTTGGAGGGCGGCGTCCAGTGGCATCAAATTTCCTTCTCGCCGGAAGAAGCCCAAATGCTCGCCTCGCGCGGGTTCTCGGTGGAGGAGGTCTGTCGCCTGTTCGGGACCCCGCCTGTCCTGGTCGGCCATACCGAGAAGGTGTCGAGCTGGGGGACCGGCATCCAGGAGATTACGCTCGGGTGGGTCAAGTATGGGCTCCGACGCCGGTTCAAGCGGATCGAGGAAAGCGGGAACATGCAAGTTCTCACCCCGGCCGATCGCGCGGCCGGGTATTACCTCCGCTACAATATCGAGGCCCTCCTCCGCGCAGATAGCAAGGGGCGTTCGGCGTTCTACGAAGTGATGACGCGGGCGGGGATTATGACCATCAACGAATGTCGCCGGCTCGAGGGGTTGCCCCCTGTCCCCGGTGGCGACGTCCCCCGGATGCAGGCGCAAAACGTCCCGATCGGCGCGGCGCTGCAAGCGGTCCCGGTCCCATCCGGCGAGGGGGACTAGGGGGCTTGCAATCGACCGGCCGCCATGGGACAGGGCGATTGTCTAGGACGGCGCGCGACCGGGTCAACAGCTCCCTTGGGGGTGGTGTCCTGCTCGGTTTGTAAGGACTTCGGGGGCGTGATTAAGTCGCCTAGCTCCCCCGGCCGAGTGAAGCGGTTACATTGTCCGATGGGCGCAGGGGACACACTTCACAGCGTCAAGTCGAGAGAGGGCAAGTCGGCCGGCCGGCGGCGATAAGTCCCTCTCTCGGCGATCCCGGTTTTAGGAATAGCGGGCCTGGGAAGCCCGAGGGCGCAGATTAAATCCGTGGTCCTGGGTAAAGGCGGCTGGTTCGGTCCGGTGCGGTGCGAAAACCCCTACTGATAGCGGCCCCGCTGGAAACGGCGGGGCCGTTCGCGTATGTCCGTCTCGATCAGCGGAGGCGATGCGATGACGATCCACCAAAAAGACGCGGAGTTCCACGGGCGGCGGCTCGAGGTCCCATTCCATTTCAAGGCCGAGGACGTGACGCCGGAGGGGCGGTTCAAGGGCTACGCGTCCGTATTTAACGTGGTGGATCAGGGCGGCGACGCGGTCCAGCCTGGCGCGTTTATCGAGGGCCTGGTCGAGGCGAAGTCCGCCGGCCGGCTAATTCCGATGCTCTGGCAGCACGATCGGACCGAGCCGCTCGGGACCTGGGTCGATCTCGCCGAGGATACCAAGGGCCTCTATGCGGAGGGGCAGCTCGTTCTCGAGGACAATCCGGTCGCCAAGCGGGCGCTGTCGCTTCTCCGGAATAAGGCGCTCGGCGGCATGTCGATCGGCTATCGCATCCCGGCGGCCGGCGCGGAGGAGGACCCCAAGCGGCGCGGCGTCTACCTCCTGAAAAAGGTGACGCTGGTCGAGGTGTCCCTCGTCACCATGCCGATGTTGATCCAGGCGCGGGTCCAATCGGTCAAGTCGCTGCTCGAGGGCGGCGTTCACCCCTCCATTGCGGACCTGGTCGGCGTGTTGCGCGAGGTCGGGTTCGAGGCCGATCTCGCAAAGGCGATCGGCGAAGCGGCGAAACCGATCCTCGAACGTGTCGGCGAGCCCGAAACAATGGGCATGGCGT